>JAAUYH010001550.1_pt1 | contig 41483 bp, 37 predicted proteins | sample 7278061 | NCBI WGS metagenome assembly JAAUYH01 (sample SAMN14350203, study PRJNA611818) | marine sediment metagenome | isolation source: surface marine sediment (0.6m) | place: French Polynesia: Moorea | collected 2018-08
AGGCTGGCGAGCTCGATGCCGATCGCCTGCGTCGCTACCGCAAGTTGCTGGCCGAGGATCGACGCAATACGGAGACGCTTGCCGAGCGCCGCTCGCGCGATCGCTCACTCGGCAAGTTCTACAAATCCGTGCTGGCAAGCAAACAAAAGAGAGACCTGTAGGAGCGGTCGTAAGACCGCGATTGTGGGAGCGGCGTCCCGCCGCGATCGGGTCGGGACGACCCTCCCACAGGCGAATAGCAGGCTGTAGGAGCGGTCGTAAGACCGCGATCGCGGCGGGACGCCGCTCCCACAATCCGCTCCTACAACATCTCCACTGCGATTGCCGTCGCTTCACCGCCGCCGATACACAGCGACGCGATGCCGCGTTTGCCGCCGCGCGCCTTTAGCGCGTGCAGCAGGGTCGTCGAAATTCTCGCGCCCGTTGCGCCGATGGGATGGCCCAGCGCGCACGCACCGCCGTTCACGTTGACCTTGGCGTGATCGAGGCCGACGTCTTTAATAGCGGCCATCGTGACGACCGCGAAAGCCTCGTTGATTTCGTACAGGTCGACGTCGTCGGGCGTCCAGCCGGTCTTTTCGTGCAGGACTTTCAGCGCGTATACGGGTGACGTCGTGAACCAGGCCGGTTCCTGCGCGAAACTCGAGTGCGCCACCAGCCGCGCCATGGGCGTGATGCCACGCTTGTCGGCCTCTGCCGCCGTCATCAGCAAGACGGCCGCGGCGCCATCCGAAATCGACGACGAGCTCGCCGCGGTGACGGTACCGTCTTTGGCGAACGCGGCGCGCAATGTCGGAATGCGTTCGAGATTCACGGTGCCCGGTGTTTCGTCTTCGTCGACTGTGACGTCGCCCTTGCGACCGGACATCGTGACCGGCGTGATTTCGCCGGCAAAAGTGCCATCGGCGACGGCAGCTTTGGCGCGAGTGCCGGACTCGATCGCGAACGCATCCTGCTCTTCGCGCGTGAAGCCATATTTTTGCGCCGTCTGTTCTGCATAGTGACCCATCATGTTGCCTTCCCAGGGGTCCTGCAGGCCGTCATAGAACATGTGGTCGAGGACTTCCTGGTGCCCCATGCGGTAGCCGCGACGGGACTTCGGCAGCAGGTAGGGCGCATTGGTCATCGACTCGAGACCGCCGGCGACGACGATGGAGGCGCTGCCGGCCCTGATCAGGTCATGGCCGAGCATGATCGTCTCCATGCCCGAGCCACACATCTTGTTGACCGTGGTGCAGGGAACGCCCGTGGGGACGCCGGCGCCCAGCGCCGCTTGTCGTGCAGGCGCCTGCCCGAGACCTGCCGGCAGCACACAGCCCATGTACACCGCATCCACGTCCCCGGGATCAATTCCGGCGTCCGCAATGATCGCTGATATGGCGGCCGCGCCCAGCTGCGGCGCGCTGGCGCCGCTCAGCGCTCCCTGGAATGCACCGATAGGCGTACGACGGGCGGCAACGATGACGACGGAATCTGAACTCACGGCAGTCTCCCCATTGAACAGGTGTGAGGTACTTTCGGATATTTGATGATGCAGCGCAACATAGATGCGGCCGGTCCCTCGCTAATTCAAGCCAGCAGATCCGGCTCGCCGAGTTGCGCAATGATGCGCTGGCGCGAGGTCTCCGCAACCTGCCGGGCATCTGCAAAAGCGTCGTCGTCCGGCATGATCGGTTCGAGGATGTCGACCGTAATCGGCCCCGGGCGGGGCAGAAAGCGGCCCATCGGCAGAATGTGCCGGGTGCCACGGATAGCGGCGGGAATGACCGGCATGTCGGCGCGCACCGCCGCGACGAAGGCACCTGCTCGGAAGCGGCCGACTCCCTCTTCGAGCCGGAAGGTGCCCTCGGGGAACACGGCCAGCGGCTGCCCGCTGCTGGCAGCTTTGACGATGGCGCGTGCGTCCCGGGTGCTGCCGCGGGCTTCGTGGCGTTCGACGAAGCGCGCGCCGCCGCGCCGCAGGAAAAAGTGCACCACGGGTATGTTGCGCATTTCACCTTTGATGACGAAACTGTAGGGTGCAGGTAGCACGCCTTTCAGCAACGGCCCGTCGGCGTAGCTCACGTGATTGGCGACAACGACGCAATGCTCTTCGGGCAGGTTTTCCATGCCGTTGACGGTGACGCGGACGCCGGCGAGCCGGAACACGGCGCGCGCGGCAGTTCGGGCTACGTGGTCACGCCGCTGCTGGCCCGGAACGAGTATGAAGCCGATCATGGCCAGTACGACAATGACACCGAACACGATCAGGGCGTAGACGCCCCACACGGCCTGCAGTGTGACGCGGATCACGTTATGTCAACGCCTTGATCAATCTGTGACAGCGGTCACGCCCGCCAGGAGATGCGGTCCGCATACTCATTCCCTTGAAAAATCCGTCGCTTGCGAAATCGAACTTTGCCGAGGCGGCGTATGCTACTTCAGCCATGGATGGCTCGACAAACCAGATGGATGCTATGGGAAGCACGAAACAGAATACACCGCAGTCGCAGTCTGTCGCCCGCTCGGAAGAGCTGGTGGATCGTTTCCTCGATGCTATCTGGATGGAACGGGGACTGTCGCAAAATACGCTGGGCGCCTACCGCGCCGACCTCATGACGCTGGGCCGAGGTCTCTCCGAATCCAACAAGTCGATCGACAAAGCCGAGAAGGCCGACCTGCTCGACTTCATTGCCAAGCGCGTGGAAAGCGGCGCCAAGCCGCGTTCGACGGCGCGGCAGCTGTCGAGCTTCCGTCGCTTCTTCCGCTACATCATGCGCGAGGGCCTGCGCGATACGGACCCGACTGCCGACATCGAGATGCCACGTATTGGCCGTTCGCTGCCGAAGACGCTGTCCGAGGACGAGGTCGATGCGCTGTTGAATGCGCCGAACACCGACGAGCCGCTCGGTCACCGCGATCGTGCGATGCTCGAGCTGCTGTACGCGACGGGTTTGCGGGTGTCCGAGCTGATCAACCTCAAGCAGTCGCAGATCAATTTCAACCAGGGCGTCCTGCGCATCGTCGGCAAGGGCGATCGCGAGCGGCTGATTCCGCTGGGCGACGAATCGCAGCGCTGGCTCAAGGAATTCATCAACGGGCCGCGCATGGAGATCCTGCTCGAGCGGCAGACGGACTACCTGTTCCCGACGCGTCGCGGCGACCGCATGACGCGCCAGGCGTTCTGGCACATCATCAAGCGTTATGCCGAGAAAGCCGGTGTCCGCAAGAAGATGTCTCCGCACAGCCTGCGCCACGCGTTTGCGACACACCTGCTGAATCGCGGCGCCGACCTGCGTGTCGTACAGATGCTGCTGGGCCACAGCGACCTGTCGACGACACAGATATACACGCACGTTGCGCGCGAACGCCTCAAGGATCTGCACGGCGAGCATCACCCCCGCGGTTGAGCTAAACTTGCCGCGCCATCGGGAACCGCATCGTGCCGGCGGTGTCCATAGGGGCAATGTGCAAATGAGACGGGACCCGCAGCATGATCCGTAAATTCCTGATTTTCCTTGTTCTAGCGATCGCCGCGCCCACGACGGCAGCGGTCGCCGATGATGCGGAACTCGAGGCCGTGCGCGCCAAGATTACGGGCATGTTCGAGTCGGTCGAGGCCGAGAACATCAACCCGGGGCCCGTACCCGGCTGGTACGTCATTACCGAGGCGCCGATCATTGCCTACGTGTCGGCAGACGGTCGCTACCTGATGCAGGGCGACATCATCGATCTCGACACGCACACCAACGTCACCGAAGAAGACCGCAACGCCATGCGACGCGACGTGCTCGCGGACGTTTCCGAAGAAAACGTGATCGCGTTCTCGCCCGAGGACGTCCGATATTCGGTCGCCATCTTCACCGATATCGACTGCACGTACTGCCGCAAGCTGCATGCGCAGATCGACGATTACCTCGACAACGGTATCGAGGTTCGCTACCTCTTGTATCCGCGCAGTGGCCCTGCGTCGCGATCCTGGAACACTGCCCAGGAAGTCTGGTGTTCCAAGGACCGCAACCACTCGCTGACGATGGCGAAACTGGACAAGAGCTTCGATACGCAAAAGTGCGATTCGGCGATGGTCAGCGATCACTATCGACTCGGGAGAGACGTCGGTTTGGCTGGAACGCCGGCGATCGTGCTCGAAGACGGTTCGATGATTGCGGGCTACCTTTCGCCGGTCGAGCTCAAGGCCAGGCTCGACGCCAGGGCCGCGCGGCAGTAGCTCCTAGTTGCCTTCGACCAGTTTCGAACGCCTGACTTCGTGGAAGTGAACGCCGTTGTAGTCGCCGGCGTCCTCGAGGTACTTCTCCAACGCGAAACGCACGCTTAAGAAAGCGATGTCGTCCCAGGGTATGTCCCCGGGCGGCACCAGTTTCGTGTCCAGGCTTTCCGCGCCCGCCGCGTGACCGCCCTTCAGCGTCGCTTTGAAAAAGAAGTGCACCTGTCCGGCGTCGATGACGTCGACGCAGGCGAACATCTCGTGGAGTTCGACCTCGGCGCACGCTTCCTCGAGAGTTTCGCGAGCCGCGCCCTGTGCGAGCGTCTCGCCGAGTTCCATGAATCCCGCTGGAACCGTCCAGTAGCCATAGCGCGGCTCGATGGCACGTTTGCACAGCAGCAGCTTGCCGTCCTGCTCGACGACGCAGCCGACCACGACCAGCGGGTTCTGGTAGTGGATCGTTTCACAGCTGTCGCAGACCCAGCGCTCGTGATCGTCGCCGTCAGGCACCTTTCGCGAAACGGTCGCGCCACAGCTCGAGCAATATGTCATGTGTCTAGAATTCATTAAGTGGTACCGGGAGGGGGACTTGAACCCCCATGGTGTTGCCACCGGTGGATTTTGAATCCACTGCGTCTACCAATTCCGCCATCCCGGCACGCATCGGAAAGGGCGCACAGTATAAAAAATGCACGCCGAAATGCGACTCTTTTTTCTGCGCAGGCATCTAAGATGCGAGTCATGAGCAAGTTTGCGGACATAGAGATCGACGCTGCCATCGTCAGGCGGGCAGCCCGCGGCGATGCCAAAGCACACGAGATCATCTACCGCGCGTTTGCGGCGCCCGTTTACGCGATCTGCCTGCGCTTCACACGGGTCCCGGCGCAGGCTGAGGACCTGGTGCAGGAGACATTCATCGAGATCATGCGCTCGATCGCGAAGTTCCGCGGTGAGGCGGCGCTCGGCAGCTGGATCCGGCGCATCGCCGTGAGCAAGGCGCTGATGTACCTGCGCTCGGCCTGGACCGCCCGCGGACAGTCACTCGCTGACGATTGGGATGAGTACACCGAGGGTAGCGTTGCAGGCTATGGCGTATCCGGCCGGCCGGACGATGCGCTGGACCTCGATGCGGCGCTGGCAAACCTGCCGACGGTCGCCCGGACGGTGGTCTGGCTGCACGACGTCGAGGGTTTCACGCACAAGGAGATCGCGCAGCTGATGGGCAAGACCGAGAGTTTTTCAAAATCGCAGCTTTCGCGCGCATACCGGCGGTTGCGGCCGCTGCTGCAGACAGCGGAAGACAGTACGGCGACAGAAGCCGCCGCAGTCAGGAGTTGCTGAGCATGAGCAACGAGAGAAAGGACGAAGAGATGATCTGTGCACTGACAGCCGAAGAACGCGACACCTTGCGGCGCGAACTGCACGGGCTCACGGAAACAATGCCGCCGCGGGTCGTCTGGGATCGCATTCGCGCCCAGGCCGAGGCAGAAGGCCTGATTCGGCGGCCCGTGCTGGCGAGGCAGTCGACCTGGTACGTTGCCGGCCTCGCTGCGGCAACCGCGATGGCCATATTCATCGCGCCCGGGCTCGTCAAACAGCCGAGTGAAGAATTCCCGACAGAGCCGCCTGTCGACGTCGTGGCACAACAGGGCCAGGACCTGCAGGCGCTGATGGTGGAGTCGCGGCAGATCGAGAGCGATTTGCGCGCCTTGCCGGCCGCACCCCGCGTCATGCGCGCAAGCACGGCGGCAACGATCAGCGAACTCGAAGATCGCATTGCCGCGATCGATTACCAGCTGAACGATGCATCGAACCAGCTTTCACCCGAAGACGAAGAGATTTTCTGGCGCGAACGCGTCAGGTTGATGAAATCGCTGCTTCGTTTGCGCTATGCGCAGGCGCAACGAACGGCGTTTTGATTTGGAGATAGGAACAATGAAGACCTGGAAGATCGTTATTCCTGCCGCGGTGGCGCTGTTGCTCGCCGGGCAGGCACTTGCGCAGGGAGAAGAAGAACGACTCGCCGCTATCGAAGCGCGCGAAGCAGAAGTCGAGATGCGCCTGCGAGAAGCCGAAGAGAAAATGGCCGAGGCGGCGCGCACCATCGCCGAGCTGACGAGCGAGCGGCTGCCGCAGGTGATGCGAATCGAAAAGCGAATTATGGACAAACTGGGCGGCAAGCCGGTCCTCGGTATCGCGATCGGCGTCGACAGTTCGGAAAAGGGCCCTGTCGAAGGCGTCAGCGTACAGGCCGTAACGCCGGGCAGCGCCGCCGCCGATGCCGGACTGCGCTCCGGTGACGTCATCACGGCTGTCAATGGAGAGTCGTTGAGTGCGGCGAGTGCCGGCGAGGCCAACGAACGCCTGCTCGATTTCATGAAGGGCATAGAGGAAGGCGACGTCATCGATGTCGAGTACCTTCGTGACGGCAACGTCGCCAAAGTGGAAGTCGAGCCGCGTCTCGTCGCGAACCGGTTCTTCGAGTTCCGCGGCCCTGACGTAGCGGTCGCGCCGGTGCCGGAGATACACGCGGCCCCGGCACTCGTCGAGCGTTTCAAGCACGGCATGTGGTTCGGCCACGGCGGCGGCAGCTGGGCGGACATGGAACTCGTGGAGCTCAACGAAGGGCTCGGCAAGTACTTTGGGACGGACGAGGGTTTGCTGGTTGTCAGCGCGCCCGAGTCCAATGCCCTGCAGCTCGAGGATGGTGACGTCATCCAGAGCATTGACGGCCGCGAGCCCAAGTCGGTCGGTCACGCAATGCGCATCCTGAGTTCTTACCAGTCGGGCGAGAAGCTCGAGCTCACGATCATGCGCGACAAGCGTCGCAAGAAACTCGAGATCGAGATGCCCGAGGACGAGCGCACTGGCAACGTGTTCGAATTCCATACAGATCCGCGTGTGATCGTCGAGCCGACGGCTGCCCCGAATCCCGCGAGTCCGCCGGTGATCATCCTGGATTCCGATACGACGTAGCCCGCAAGGTGCAGCAGTAGGCTATAGTGCGCGCGAATGCGCGTTACAGATTTTGACTACGAACTGCCCGACGAGCTGATCGCTCGCTACCCGGCGAGCGATCGTCGCGGCAGCCGCCTGCTCGAGGTCGCAGACGAGTTGCGCGACCGGCAGTTTGCCGAGCTCCCCGATCTGCTGAATGCCGGCGACCTGCTGGTCTTCAACGACACGAAGGTCATTCCGGCACGCCTGGCTGCGAAAAAGCAGACCGGCGGCAGCGCCGAGATCCTGATCGAGCGCATCGAGGGAGAGCGCGCGGCAGTCGCACAGGTAAGGGCCAGCAAGACGCCGAAGGACGGCAGCCGCCTGCTGCTCGCCGACCGCAACAACGCGCGCGTCGACGGCCGCATGGGCGAGTTCTTCCTGCTGACCTTTTCGGCGCCGGTCATGTCGATCCTCGAGTCCGTCGGTGAGGTGCCGTTGCCGCCCTACCTCGGACGCGATGCCGAGGATTCCGACGCCGAGCGCTACCAGACGGTTTACGCGAGGGACCCCGGCGCCGTGGCGGCACCGACGGCCGGTCTGCACTTCGACGACGCGATGCTCGAAGAGACGCGGGCGATGGGTGTGTCGCATGCGTGGGTGACGCTGCACGTCGGTGCGGGCACGTTCCAGAACCTGCGCGACGAGGACATCGAGGCGAACAAGTTGCACAGCGAGCGCGTGGAACTCGGCGCCGGGTGCTGCGAGGCCGTGCGAGAGGCGCGCGAATCCGGCGGGCGCGTAATCGCCGTCGGCACGACCTCGGTGCGAGCACTGGAAACCGCTTCACAGCGTGGCGAGATCCTGCCGTTCTACGGGGAGACCGACCTGTTCATCCTGCCGGGCTACGAGTTTCGCGCGATCGACGCGATGATCACCAACTTTCACCTGCCGCAGTCGAGCCTGCTGATGCTCGTATCGGCATTCGCCGGCACAGACCGCATGATGCGGGCGTACCGGCACGCCGTCGATGAACGTTACCGGTTCTTCTCCTACGGCGATTCGATGTTCCTGACACCAGAGCCGGGCGCTTGAAGCTCGACATACGACATACTGACGGCGCCGCCCGTGAGGGCACGCTGACGTTCCGGCGCGGCGAGGTCCGCATACCCGCTTTCATGCCGGTGGGTACGTATGGAACGGTCAAGAGCGTGACGCCCGAGGAAGTCGCTGCCGGCGGAGCCGACATCATTCTCGGTAACACGTTTCACCTGATGCTACGGCCGGGCACGGACGTCATTCGCAAACACGGGGGGCTGCACGAGTTCATGAACTGGGGCGGACCGATCCTGACGGACTCCGGCGGCTTCCAGGTGTTTTCGCTCGCGGCGATGCGCAAGGTGGCCGAAGAGGGCGTGCACTTCCAGTCTCCGGTCAACGGTGACCCGGTGCTGTTGACACCCGAGAAGTCGATGGAAGTGCAGCACGACCTGAATGCCGACGTGGCGATGATCTTCGACGAGTGCACCCCGTATCCGGCCAGTGAATCGGAAGTCGCCGAATCGATGCAGCTGTCGCTCAGGTGGGCGGAACGAAGTCGCAGACGCTTCGACGAACTCCGCGACGCGGCACCGGACCGTGGCGAAGCCCTGTTCGGCATCGTCCAGGGCGGCATGCATACGGCGCTGCGGCAGGAGTCACTCACGGGGCTCACCGCGATCGGGTTCGACGGCTACGCAGTCGGCGGGCTCGCGGTCGGCGAGACGGAAGAAGAGCGCCTTGCCGTGCTCGACGCGCTCAATCCCGAAATGCCGGCGGACAAGCCGCGATATCTCATGGGAGTCGGCACGCCTGTCGATATCGCCGAGGCCGTTCTTCGCGGCGTCGACATGTTCGACTGCGTGATCCCGACGCGCCACGCGCGCAATGGCCAGCTGTTCACGTCGCGCGGTGTCGTCAAGTTCCGGCACGCCCCGTACCGGGACGACACCGGGCCACCGGACCCGGACTGTGACTGCTACACCTGCCGGCATTACAGCCTCGCTTACCTGCGGCATCTGGAGAAGTGCGGCGAGATCCTTGGTCCGCGTCTCGCGACGATTCACAATCTCCATTATTATCAGAGACTTATGGTGCGGCTGCGGGACGCTATCGCAGCAGGCGGGGTAGCCTCGGTGGTCGCCGATCTGAAACGCGAATTTGCGAAATAGAAATTCGTCCCCACGTCTTGGACGCTGTGCCATAATACCGCGCCTTGCGGGCCCAGCCGCCCGCGCGTTCACCAGATAAAAGTAAGGAACTCATGGACTTCTTTATTCAAAGCGCCTACGCGCAGGCCGCCCAGCCGCAGGCAGATCCGTTCGGCTTCCTGCTGCCAATGATCATTATCTTCGTCGCGTTCTATTTTCTGCTCATTCGACCACAGCAGAAAAAGCAGAAGCAGCACGCCGAGCTGGTCTCCGCATTGCAGGTCGGTGACGAAGTGCTGACCGCGGGCGGTATTCTCGGCAAAGTCACGGGCGTCAGCGATCACTACGCCGTCATCCGGATCAGCGACAACACCGAAATCAAGATCCAGAAGCAAAGCGTTTCCGCCGTCGTGCCCAAAGGCACGTTCGACGAAGCCTGAGACCTGGCGCCGGCGACACGATGAACAGATATCCTGCCTGGCTAAACGTTCTCGTTCTGGCTGTCCTCCTCGCCGGCGTCGTGCTCGCGCTGCCTAACATCTACGGCAGCGTGCCCGCCGTGCAGCTCGCGGACGTGGACGGCAGTGATTTTTCCGAGCAACAGCTCAGCGCATTTGTCGACACCGTCGAGAAAGCGGGCATATCGCCCGAAATGGCCTATCTCACCGATGGTCGTGCCGTGCTCAGGTTCGTGGACGAGGCTGAGCAGTCGAGAGCCGGCGAGATACTGACCGAAGAATACGAGGGAGACGCCGGAGTTGCACTGACTCTGGCGCCGGCTTTGCCGACCTGGGTTCGCGGGCTGGGCCTGAACCCGATGAGTCTCGGTCTCGACCTGCGCGGGGGTGTGTACGTCCTGCTCGAAGTCGATATGCCTTCGGCGATTACCACTCGAATGCTGTCGTACGAACAGGATATCAGCGACCGGCTGCGCGCCGAGCGTATCCGCAATCGTGTAAACCTGGACAACAACATCGTCACCGTCCGCACGACGAGCATCGAGGATTTACAGGCAGCACAGGCCGCAATTCGCAGCGCAGATCCCGACCTCGTCATCAGCGAGAGTGCGGACGGCAAGTCCCTCTCCGTGCGCATGTCCGAGGCGCAGATCAAGGAGCGCGAGGACTTTGCGATCGAGCAGAACATCACGACGCTGCGCAACCGCGTCAACCAGCTCGGCGTGGCCGAGCCGCTCGTGCAGCGTCAGGGGTCTGATCGTATCGTCGTGCAATTGCCCGGCCTTCAGGACCCGAACCGGGTCAAGGACATTCTCGGCGCGACGGCGACGATCGAATTCCGCCTGGTCGACCTCTCGGGCGACGAGCCGGGATCGCGTCGCTATGCGGGCCGCGGCCAGGAGCAGGCGCAGGTCCTGAAGCGCAGAGTTGTCGCGAGTGGCGACCAGATTACAGATGCGGAGGCAGGCTTCAGCGAAGGCTCGCCGGCGGTATTCATCAAGCTCGATTCGGCGGGCGGCGAGAGCATGCTCGAAACGACGCAGAACAATCTGAACAAGCCGATGTCGACGCTGTTCATCGAGACAAAGCGTCAGACGGTCGAGCGCGGCGGTGTTGTCGAGACGCGCACGGTCAAGACCGAGGAGATCATCAACACCGCGACGATTCGAGGTGTCTTCAAGAACAGTTTCCAGATCACCGGTCTGAACCCGATCGAGGCTCGCGATCTCGCGCTGCTGCTGCGTGCCGGGGCGCTGGCGGCGCCGGTGTACATCGTTGACGAACGCACCATCGGCCCCAGTCTCGGCGCCGAGAACATCGAAAAAGGCTTCAATGCGATAAAGGTCGGTTTCCTTGCGGTAATCCTGTTCATGGCCGTCTACTACCGCGGCTTCGGGCTGATTGCGAACATCGCGTTGTTGTCGAATCTCGTTTTCATCGTCGCGGTGTTGTCGCTGCTCGGAGCCTCGCTGACGTTACCCGGCATCGCCGGTATCGTGTTGACCGTGGGCATGGCAGTGGACGCCAACGTTCTCATATTCGAACGAATACGCGAGGAACTCGCGGAAGGGGTGACGCCTCAACAGGCGATCCACTCGGGCTACGAGAAGGCGCTGTCGTCGATTGCCGATGCCAACATCACGACGCTGATCGCAGCGATCGTCCTGTTCGGCCTCGGCACGGGACCGATCAAGGGCTTTGCGATAACGCTGTCGATCGGCATCGTCACCTCGATGTTCACAGCGATCGTCGGTACGCGTGCCATCGTCAATATCGTCTTCGGCGGTCGCCGCCTGAAGACCCTGCCGGTGTAATGCCATGATGATGCGGCTTCTGAAATCCAAAACGAACATCAACTTCCTCGGGCAGACGCGTCGCCGCGTTGCGCTGGCGATATCAGTCATGGTCGTTGCGGCGTCGATCGTGTCGCTCGCAACGCGCGGCCTCGAGTTCGGCATCGACTTCACGGGAGGCGTGCTGCTCGAAGTCGGCTACGCGCAGGTAGCCAACGTAGACGGTATACGCCAGGACCTCGTTGCGGCCGGTTTCGAAAAGGCGCAGGTGCAGCTGTTTGGCGCCGACGACCGGGTGCTGGTAAGGCTGCCGCCGCAGCCCGATATCGACACACAGGACTTGCGGGCGCTCCTGGAAACGGCGCTCGAGGGAACCGGTGAAGACATGGAGATCCTGCGCGTCGAGACCGTGAGCCCGCAGGTCGGCCAGGAGCTGACCGAGCAGGGCGGGCTGGCGCTAATCATCGCGCTGCTGCTGATCTTCGCGTACATCATGTTCCGCTTCCAGTGGAAGTTCGCCGCGGGCGCAGTCGCCGCGCTGGCGCACGATGCGATCGTGACACTCGGCTTTTTCTCGTTTTTCGGTTTTCCGTTCGACCTGACGGTCGTAGCCGCACTTCTCGCCGTGATCGGCTATTCGCTCAACGACACGGTCGTAGCATTCGACCGTATTCGAGAGAACTTCTTCAAGCTCCGCGGGATCGAGGCCGAAGAGTCGATGAATATTTCGATCAATGAAATGCTGGCCCGTACCCTGATCACGGGTTTGACGACCTTGCTCGTGCTGATCGCGTTGCTGACACTGGGCGGCGAATCGATCGCACCGTTCGCGATCGCGCTGATCGTCGGCGTTATCGTCGGTACGTATTCCTCGATATACACGGCCGGCGCGACGGCCCTGGCGCTCGAAGTCAACGCACAGGACCTGATCGAGCCGATCAAGGACCCCGACCTGATCGACGATTTGCCGTAACCCGGGATTGTGGGAGGGTCGTCCCGACCCGATCGCGGCGAGACGCCGCTCCTACAGCGTGCTATCGAAGCAACGCCTTTATTTCCCTCGAACACAGCTTCGCCAGCGCTGAGTAAACCTTCGGCGTTCCCGTGAGGATGTGCCCTGTTTCGAGGTAGTTCTCGCTGCCATCGAGGCCGCTGACGATACCTCCGGCCTCGCGAATGATCAGCGAGCCTGCGGCAAGGTCCCACGAAGAAAGGCCTGTCTCGAAGAACGCGTCGAGGCGCCCGGCCGCGACGTAGCACAGGTCGATTGCAGCCGCGCCAGGCCGACGTACGCCGGAGGTGTTTTCCAGGACCTTGCGCAACATATTCATGTAGGGCTCGAGCTCTCGCTGTCCCTGGCGAAACGGAAATCCGGTACCGACGAGCGCGAACTCGAGATCTCGCCGGCCACTGACGCGGATCTTGCGGCCGTCCAGCTGCGCGCCCTGGCCGCGCGAGGCGGTGAAGAGCTCCTGCCGCAACGGATCATAGACGACGCCATGCTCGACACGGCCCTTTACCTGTACGCCGATCGACACGGCGAACACGGGAAAGCCGTGCAGGAAGTTTGTAGTGCCGTCGAGCGGGTCGATGATCCAGACGGTATCCGATTCCCCGGCGACACCGGATTCCTCGGCGTGGATGGCGTGGTTGGGATAGTGCTTGTGGATAGTTTCGATGACGATCTGTTCGGCCTTGCGATCGGCATCGCTGACGAAATCGTTGTGCCCTTTCATCTCCACCTCGAGTCTCTCGAGTTGGTTCAGGTTCCTGACCAGCGAGTTACCGGCGCTGCGCGCGGCCATAACCGCCACGTTCAACAGGGCGTGCATGATTGAGATTCCGTCACTTGAAAAGAGCAATTCCGCGATAATTGGGACATTCTGGTTTTTGCGCCTTGAAAATCAGCGAGTTAGGAGCCCAAAAAACTCAAAAACCAGAATGTCCCAGTTTCCTGGGGGCGGTAGAATACCGGACTTTCGTCAAGCCCTGCTACCCATGTCGATCAGAATCGTCCTCGTCGGAACCAGCCATCCCGGAAACATCGGCGCGGTCGCCCGTGCGATGAAGAACATGGGCGTGCACGATCTCGCGCTCGTCCGTCCGAAGGTCTTTCCGCATGAAGATGCCACCGCCAGGGCATCGGGAGCCGAAGACATCCTCGACAACGCGAGGCTGTTCAAGACGCTGCCCGACGCGATCGACGACTGTGTATACATCGCTGGCGCCAGTGCGCGGTCACGGACGATCAACTGGCCGAGCATGGCGCCGCGCGACTGCGCGGCGCGGCTTATTGCCGAGGAGGCGCAGGGTCCGGTCGCGGTCGTGTTCGGGCCCGAGAAATCCGGGTTGTCCAACGAGGATCTCGATCACTGCCACACCCTGCTGACAATCCCGACCGACCCCGGCTTCAGCTCGCTGAACCTGGCGATGGCCGTACAGGTGATGACGTATGAAATCCGTTGTGCGCGACTCGTCGACGCGGGCCCCATTTACGAGAGCGAAGCACCGCCCGCGACTGCAGAGGAAATGGAGTACTTCTACGCGCACCTCGAGGAAGTCCTGCGCAACATCCGCTTTCTGGATCCCGACAATCCGCGGCACCTGATGCGCCGCATGCGTCGACTTTTCATTCGTGCGCGTCCGGACCACAACGAAGCCAATATCCTGAGAGGCATTCTTCGTGCGATCGATCGTTACGGCGAGGGCGAGTCATGACGGCCGAGAGCATCTATCTCGACTACGCTGCATCGACGCCTGTCGAGCCCGCTGTCGTCGAGCGAATGACTGCCGTGCTTGCAGATCACTATGCCAACCCCTCGTCGACACACGCGGCCGGGCGTGAGGTCAACGCAGTAATCGATCACGCTGCGAGGCAGCTTGCCGGGCTCCTGAATACCGACCCCGCGAAACTGGTCTGGACGTCGGGTGCCACCGAATCCGATAACCTGGCGATAGCAGGTGCCGCGCGTTTCCGTCGCAATCGCGGCAACAGGCTCGTCTCGATGCGCACGGAGCACAAGGCCGTTACCGACGTGTTCGCGATGCTCGACAAGGAAGGCTTCGATGTAACCTGGCTCGAGCCCGGGGACAACGGGCTTGTATGTCTCGATGCGCTCGAGGCCGTCTTGGGCGAGGGCGTGCAACTCGTTTCGATCATGCACGTCAACAACGAGACCGGCGTCATCCAGGATATCGCCGCGATCGGCGAGCTTTGTCGCGCACACGACACGCTGTTTCACGTCGACGCGGCCCAGTCGGTCGGAAAACTTCCGATTGATCTCGAGGCACTGTCGGTCGACCTGATGTCGATGACAGCCCACAAGTGTTACGGGCCGAAGGGCATCGGCGCACTGTACGTCGACGAGCGGCCCGGCTGTCACCTCGACCCGATCCTGTTCGGCGGCGGGCAGCAGCGGCGCTTGCGCCCCGGCACGATGCCCGCGCCGCTGATTGCCGGCTTCGGCCAGGCTGCGGAGATTGCCGCCCAGCGAATGTCCGACGATCTCGATCACCTGGCGGCGCTCAGGGCGCAGCTGTGGTCGGGTATCAGCAGCATCCGCGGCGTGCAGGCCAACTGCGATCCGGAACATGCGTTTCCCGGGATACTCAATGTCAGCGTCGAGGACATCGATGGCGAAAGCCTGCTACTCGCGCTCGAACCAATTTGCGTGGCGAGCGGCTCTGCCTGCAATTCGCAGAGCCAGGAGCCGTCGTACGTACTGCGCGGACTGGGGCTGAGCGACGAACTTGCCCAGAGCGCGATTCGGTTCAGCATGGGCCGGCCGACGACCAGCGAAGAGATCGACGCCGCGATTCGCCTGTACACGCTGGCCGTGACCAGGCTCCGCCAGATTGCGCCGGGCAGGGCGGCATGAACAGCGATCCGTACAGCCCCCTCGTCAGGCGCCTGTTCGCAAATCCCGTGCACGCGGGCGAACTCGACACGGCGTTTGTGGTCAATCGTGACGAGCAGGACGTACGCCTGCGCCTCGAGGTACGGCTCGATGGCGATCGCGTCGAAGCGTTCCGCTTCCGCGCGCGAGGGTGTCCACACGTCATCGCCGCCGCAGAATCCCTGTGTGCCGGCTTGGAGGGACGGCCGGCGGCCGACCTGCTTGAATTCAGTGCTCGCGACCTTATGGAAAGACTTCCTGTACCGGTCGAGAAGACTGGACGTATACTGGTGATCGAAGACGCGGTCCGGGCGCTTGGGCAAGCGATACGTGACAGGGCCGCGTAGTTCAGGAAACGAGGCAAGTATGGCAATTTCGCTGACGAACGCCGCCGCCGAGCGTGTGCGCGGCTACCTTGAGAAGCGCGACGACGCGCTGGGCCTGCGGCTGGGCGTGACCAAGACCGGCTGTTCGGGCTATTCGTACGTGATCAACTACGCCGACAGCATGGACGATTCCGACATCGTGTTCGAGGACAAGGGCGTAAGGGTGATCGTCGACAACGATGCGCTGCCGCTCATCGATGGCACCGAGGTCGACTTCGTCAAGAACGGTCTCAACGAGACTTTCAGCTTCAGGAACCCCAATGTTTCGGGCGAATGCGGCTGCGGCGAGAGCTTCAACGTCTGATAGAATTCGGGTTTTGCATTTCCACGCCCCGCCTGTCGCGGGGCGCCTCTACTTTATCTCCACAGACTTAAAGGAATACCAATGGCCGTTGAGCAGACGCTCTCCATCATCAAGCCCGATGGCGTGCAGAAAAACCTGATCGGTGAGATCTATTCCCGTTTCGAAAAAGCCGGTCTCGAAATCGTGGCGGCGCGCATGATGCACCTGACGACCGACCAGGCCCAGGGCTTCTACGCCGTGCACAAGGAGCGGCCGTTTTTCAACGATCTCGTCAGCTATATGACGTCGGGCCCGGTTGTCGTGCAGGTACTGTCGGGTGAGGACGCCATTGCGAAAAACCGCGAGATCATGGGTGCCACCAATCCGGCCGATGCAGATCCCGGGACGATTCGCGCCGACTTTGCGGCGAGTATCGAGGAGAACGTCGTGCACGGCTCGGACGCACCCGAAACGGCTGCAGTCGAAATCGCGTTCTTCTTCGGTGACGATGGCGTGTGCCCGAGGACGCGTTAGCGTTTGCGATGAATTCCAGCGCCGCAAAGACGAATCTGCTCGGGTTGCCGCAAGGCGATCTCGAGCAGTTCTTTTCGGCGCTCGGCGAAAAGCCGTTCCGCGCACGGCAGCTCATGCAATGGATACACCAGCGCGGCGTCACGAGTTTCGACGAGATGACGGACCTGTCCAAGGCCCTGCGGCAGCGTCTGCACGAGACCGCCGAGATCATGCTTCCTGACGTGCGGGACAAGCATGAATCCGACGATGGCACGGTCAAGTGGTTGTTTGCGAAAGGCAACGGCCAGGCGGTCGAGACCGTGTTCATACCGGAAACGGGGCGTGGCACCCTGTGCATCTCTTCTCAGGTTGGCTGTGCGCTGGACTGCGCGTTTTGTGCAACCGGGGCGCAAGGCTTCAATCGCAATCTGACGAGCGCCGAGATTGTCGCCCAGGTCTGGTACGCCAATCAGCAATTGCCGCGCCGACCGAACGGGGACGCCGCAGTCACTAACGTCGTCTTCATGGGCATGGGCGAGCCGCTCGCGAACTACCGCAAAGTCGTCGCAGCGATTCGCATACTGTTGTCGGATTATGCCTATGGCCTGTCGCGACGACGCGTGACGGTGAGCACGTCGGGGATCGTCCCGCACATCGACAAGCTCGGCGACGAATGCAATGTGTCGCTGGCCGTGTCACTGCACGCGCCGAACGACGAGCTCAGGAACGAACTCGTGCCGGTCAACAAGCTGCACCCGATCACCGGTCTGCTCGATGCATGCTGGGACTACGCGGCCAAGCGCTCGAATCGCTACATCACATTCGAGTACGTGATGCTCAAGGGCGTCAATGATTCCTTCTCGCACGCCGACGAGCTCGCCGGACTGCTGAAGGACCGGCCGGCCAAGGTCAACCTGATCCCCTTCAATCCGTTCGACGGCACTCGTTTCAGCCGTACAGCGGCGGACAACATCGTCGCATTCCAGAACCGGCTGCGAAAACACGGCCTGGTCGTGACGACACGGCGAACGCGCGGTGACGATATCGATGCGGCATGCGGCCAGCTGGCTGGTAAAGTTAGCGATCGGGTGCAGAAGAAACTGGGCGAAAAGCCCGCCAGGTTGGTGTCACTATGATGAAGAGCGTACTTGTCCTTATCGCGGGCGGCAGCCTGTTGCTCGCCGGCTGCGTGACCACGACCACGGGTGTTGCTGCGCCCGAGCCGGACGACCCCAGCGCGGCCGACCTGAACTATCAGCTGGGCGCGCGCTATTACCGCGCGGGCAACTACGAGCTGGCGCGGGACCGTTTGTTGCGTTCAATCGAGCTCGATCCGAACAACCCGGTAGCGCACACCACGCTGGCACTGACGTACGAAAAGCTCGAGAACCCGCGACTCGCAAACGAGTCCTACGAAGCCGCCGTGCGGATCGCGCCGCGGGACTTCGACGTGCAGAACGCTTACGCCGTTTACCTCTGCCGCCGCGGCGACTTCGAGGGCGCACGCAAGTATTTTGACCGGGCGATCAGCGTACGCGAGAACGACAATGCCGAGGTCATGATGACCAATGCGGGCGTCTGCATGTCGCAGAAGCCGGACCTAGAGCTTGCCGAGCAGTACTTCCGGCAAGCGTTGCAGCGCCGCGGCGACTATGCCGAAGCGCTCATCCAGATGTCGCTGGTGAAGCACAAGTCGGGCGATTACCTGGGCGCGAGGGCGTTCCTGGAACGTTATCTCGCGGCCAACGACGCCACACCGGGTGTGCTGTATCTCGGTGTACAGATCGAATCGTCACTCGGCGACGATCGGGCGCGTCGCGAATATGCCGACCAGATCCTGGAGGACTTTCCGGACTCGGTAGAAGCGCGAAGGCTCCTCGAATCAGGCTGACATGAGTGACGAGACCGACAAGCAGGATGCCGAATCCGAAGAGCAGGATGCTCGCGGTCCGCGCGCGGGCGAGCGGCTGGCGGAGGCTCGTCGCGCGAAACAGATAACTATCGTCGAAATCGCCAAAGAGCTGCACCTGGACGAGCCCAAGGTGCGTGCGTTGGAACGTAACGATTTCGAGACGCTCGGTGCACCGGTCTTCGCCAAAGGTCACCTGCGCAAATATGCGCTGCTCGTCGATATCGATCCCGATGACGTCCTGACCGAGTACTACGAAATGAACCGTAGCGGCCCTGCGCCGCTCGTAATTTCGTCGCGTGCCAAGCCGCGCACCGAGCTGACGCCCGGCCCGTGGATCGCGTTGTTCGTCGTCGCTGCCTTCGTTGCGCTTGCGTACTGGTGGTTCGCAGTGCGCGAGCCCGCGACCACGGCAGCTCCGGAACCTCAGATGGAAACGTCCGAGCCGGCGCCGGAGAGCATGGACGAAGCCGTTGGCGAGACCGCTGCCGATACACGATTGGAGCCGGAGATACAGGATGTCGTGGATGCGCCGGTCACCGAGCCGGAGCCGGCCGCCCCCGAGGAGCCCGCGACTTCGGACGTTCGTCTGTCGATGGCGTTTACTGGCGATTGCTGGACCGAAATCACGGACGCGGGCGGTCGACGCCTGTACTTCGGGCTCGGCAAGACCGGCCGCAACGTCGAGGTTAGCGGCGAAGCGCCACTCAATGTACTTTTCGGTGACGCCAACAACGTCAGTATCGCAGTCGACGGAGTCGAGCGACCGATTACGCCAGCCGAACGCCGCGGAAAGACGGCGAGATTTTCGATCACCCAGCCATGAAGCCGAAAGCCATACGCGGAATGAACGACATCCTGCCCGATGTCTCGGCCACCTGGCGTTACCTCGAGACGGTCGTCCAGGACGTAGTGACGTCTTACGGTTATGACGAGATCCGCGTGCCCATACTCGAGTACACGGAGCTGTTCGCCCGCTCGATCGGCGAAGTCACCGACATCGTCTCCAAGGAGATGTACACGTTCCGCGACCGCAACGACGAGAGCCTGACGCTCAGGCCCGAGGCGACGGCGGGGATGGTGCGCGCGGGTATTACCAATGGCCTGTTGCACAACCAGCGGCAGAAACTCTGGACATCGGGACAGATGTTTCGCTATGAGAAGCCGCAGAAAGGCCGCTATCGGCAGTTCCACCAGTTCGATGTCGAGGCGTACGGCTATGCCGGTCCTGACATCGACGCGGAGCTCATCGTCATGAGCGCGCGACTGTGGGAAAGACTCGGCATGTCGCGGCTGACGCTCGAACTCAACTCACTGGGCGAGCCCGGGTCTCGCGGCCGCTATCGAGACGCGCTCGTCGAGTACTTCTCGGACGTGAAAAGTCAGCTCGATGAGGATAGTATTCGCCGGCTCGAGCACAATCCGCTGCGCATACTGGATAGCAAAAACCCTGATCTTCAGGGATTGATCGAGGCGGCACCGGTCATGCTCGACTATCTGGACGACGAGTCGGTGGCGCATTTCGAGACGCTGAAATCGCTGCTGGACGCGGCCGGTGTAGCGTACACGGTCAACCCGCGACTCGTTCGCGGGCTCGACTATTACACGCGCACGGTATTCGAGTGGGTCACCGACGCGCTGGGCAGCCAGGGTGCCGTCTGCTCGGGAGGCCGTTACGACGGACTCGTCGAGAAACTGGGTGGCCGGCCCACGCCGGCGATCGGCTGGGCTATGGGAATAGAACGCTTCGTCGCACTTTACGAGGCTTGCGGTGGAGAAGCGCCATCCGGTGCCGCCGACGTCTACGTCGTCGCGGTGGGGGACGGCACGCTGGCGCGGGCGTTCCAGGTGGCGGAAAAACTTCGTGACCAGCTGCCGGACTTGCGCGTCGAGGTCAACCTTGGCGGCGGCAGTTTCAAGTCGCAGATGAAGCGAGCCGATAAATCGGCGGCAGAGATTGCGCTCATACTCGGTGAGCAGGAGCTCGCCGAAGGCAACATCGGGTTAAAACCCATGCGCGGCGGCGAACAGATCACCGTCGCGCTGGACGAACTGGTCGGGATTCTGACCGGCAAGGTAGAAAAGGCTTAGACAGTGGACGACTTACTTTCGGAAAAGGAACAAATAGAGCAGATTCGCAGCTGGTGGTCGGATTACGGCAACTATGTCATCGGCGGCGTTGTCGCGGGTGCTCTGATCCTTTTCGGTATCAATTATTACCAGAACAGCAAGCTGAATACGCAGCTCGCGGCATCGGCGTTGTTCGAGCAGCTCGCGGTGCACGTGGCGGACGGTGAGCTGGAGGACGCCGAAGCCATTGCTGCCGACCTTACAGTTGCGTACGCGAACACGACCTACGCAGCGCAGTCGAAGCTGGCGATGGCGCGCTTGTACATGGAGAAGAACCGCGACCAGGACGCGGCCGATGTCCTCAATGAACTAATGGTGTCCAAGGGCGACGAGTACCTGAAGGACATCGGGCGTCTGCGGCTGGCGCGCATCTACCTGTACCAGGATAAAGCCCAGGAGGTCGTCGACCTGCTCGAAGGCTTCGAAGACTCGGCGTTCTCGGCACGTTACGCGGAGGTACTCGGCGATGCTTACGCCGTGCTCGGCCAGGTCGCGGACGCCGAAGCCGCTTACCAGACTGCATTGGGCGATGCGGATGCCTCGCAGAGCATCGACCGGGCACTGGTGCAGTGGAAGATCCTGGATCTCCCCAAGGTCGAAGATGAGCCTGCAGGAACGGACGATGTGGGAGCAGAGGCAGCACCGCGATCGGACGATGCGCCCGCAGCTGATTCAGGCGATGTAGGAGCGGTGGTAACACCGCGATCCGAGGATGAACCTGCAACCGACAATGAATAAGAACCTCCGGGCTCTACTGCTTTGCGCGAGCGCTTTCACGCTCGCGTCCTGCGGTGTCTTCGGTAGCGACGACGACAAGGCGCTCGAGCCCGTGGAACTCGTCGCCATCGACACCAAGATCAAAGTGCGCAAGCTCTGGAGTGCCAAGCTCGGCAAGGATGCGAAGTTCCTGCGCGTTGCGTTGCGCCCGGCGGGCGACGGCAGTCGCGTTTATGCGGCCAGTGTCGATGGCAAGGTCTATGCATTCGACCCCGAATCCGGCAAGCGTATCTGGCGAACAGAGCTGGACATCAAGCTCGCCGGCGGTCCCGGCGTGGGAGAGGGGCTGGTCGTCGTGGCCGGAGAGGACGGCCTCGCAATCGCGCTCGATGCATCGACCGGCCAGGAGCGCTGGCGCAGTGACGTCGGCGCCGAGTCGCTTGCAGTGCCGGCGATCAAGGAAGACATCGTCGTCGTGCAAACGGTCGACAATCGCATTCACGGGATTGCCGCCTATGATGGCAGTGAGCGGTGGACCGTCGAGCAACCGACGCCCGCGCTGACCGTGCGCGGTTCTTCATCGCCGACGATCGCCGGCACGTCGGTCATCGCCGGATTCGACAATGGAAGGCTCGCGGCCATCGACCTCGACAGCGGTGACGTGCTCTGGGAGCAATTACTGTCGCCGCCGCAGGGCCGTTCCGACCTGGAGCGTCTGTCGGATATCGATGGCGCAATTTCCGTCGTAAGCCAGGATGTATACGCGGCCGGCTACCAGGGCAGGCTCGCTGCGCTCGCAGCCGAGTCGGGCCAGCTACTGTGGGTACGCGAAATCTCGTCGATCACGGGCGTCTCGGCGGACTGGAACAACGTCTATACGGTCCGGGAAGGCGGTGAGATTATCTCGATGGTTCGTCGTGACGGTACCGAGGAGTGGCGCGACGATTCGCTGCTGCGCCGGGAACTTACGCTGCCGATGTCTTTCGACACCACGGTGGTTGTCGGCGACCTGGAGGGATACCTGCATTTCTTCTCCAACGTCGACGGTGAGCCTGTAGCACGACTGCGTTTTGGCGGCGCGGCGATCACGGCCGACCCCATGGTAATGGGCAACCGGCTGTATGTGCAGAGCGATGAGGGCACGCTCGGCTGCTTCGTCGTGCAAGGTCCGAAGCCGCGCAATCGCGACCGCGATATCGCGGCGGACGAGACCTGAGACCTGTGTCGCGGGCGGTGTCCGATGCTTCCTGTCATCGCATTGATCGGTCGGCCGAACGTCGGCAAGTCGACACTCTTTAATCGTCTGACGCGATCCCGCGACGCCATCGTCGCCGATTACCCGGGGCTGACGCGAGACCGCCAGTACGGCTTCGGCAGGCTCGGTCCGATGCCTTACATCGTCATCGACACGGGCGGCGTTGCCGGCGGCGAATCCGGAATCGACGAACGCATGGTCGACCAGACCGTGCGGGCGCTCGAAGAAGCCGACGCCTCCATCATCATGGTCGACGGCCGATCAGGCCTGACGGCAGCGGACGAACACGTCGCCGCGCTTGCGCGCCGGCATTCGAAAAAGACGTGGCTGGCCGTGAACAAGTCCGAGGGCCTCGACGCGGCGATGGCAAGCAGCGAGTTTCACGCGTTGGGGCTGGGCGACCCCGTCGCCGTCTCCGCGGCGCACGGCGATCGCATCGGTGCCCTGATGGACGCCGTACTTGCGGATTTCGAAGTGACTGATGCCCCGGTCGACGAGGTCGACGATGACGAGCGCGAGTTGCGCATAGCGGTCATCGGCCGTCCCAACGTCGGTAAGTCGACGCTCGTCAATCGATTGCTCGGCGAGGAGCGACAGGTCGTCTACGACCAGCCGGGCACGACACGCGACAGCGTTTCGGTGCCGTTCGAGCGCAACGACCGCAAGTACGTTCTGATCGACACGGCTGGCATACGACGCAAGGCGCGCGTCAAGGAAACCATCGAGAAGTTCAGTATCGTCAAGGCGCTGCAGGCCATCGAGCAATCGCAGGTCGTCGTGGCGGTACTCGACGCCCAAGAGGGTGTAACCGAACAGGACGTAAGCCTGCTGGGCCTCGTGCTCGAGCGCGGCAGGGCACTCGTCGTCGTCACCAACAAGTGGGATGGCCTGACGGAACGGCAACGCAAGAAAGTGCGCGACGATCTCGACCGCCGTCTGCCGTTTCTCGATTTCGCCGAACGCATGACGATCTCGGCGCTGCACGGCACAGCCGTCGGCGACCTGCTGCCGGCCGTCGAGCGCGCTTACGCGGCCGCCATGCGCGACATGTCGACGACTGACCTTACGCGCGAGCTCGAGAACGCCGTGACCGCGCATCCGCCGCCGCTGGTTCGCGGGCGCCGGATCCGGCTGCGTTATGCGCACCAGGGCGGCCGCAACCCGCCGGTTATCGTGATTCACGGCAACCAGACCGAGCGCTTGCCCGATACATACCGGCGCTACCTCATAAATCGTTTTCGCAAGGCGTTCAGGCTCAAGGGCACGCCGGTACGCCTGAGCCTCAAATCGAGTGACAACCCCTACAAGGGTCGCAGGAATAAACTAACGCCACGGCAGGAACGCCGCCGCAAGCGTATGATGAAGCACATCAAGAAAAAGTAGCGGGGTCTCCATGAGTACCGCGAGAAAACTGCTGAAGCTCGAAGGCCGATTCCCGATGCACCGTGGCGGCTGCCTCGCGTCACCCACGCTCGCTTACGAGACCTGGGGAGAGCTCAACGAGGAACGGAACAACGCGATCCTGCTTTTTTCGGGCCTGTCGCCGTCGGCACATGCGGCATCTTCTGCGGAAGACCGCTCAGCGGGTTGGTGGGAAGACATGATCGGCTCCGGGTTACCGCTCGATACCGACGGCTACTTCATCATCTGCGTCAATTCGCTCGGCAGCTGCTTCGGGTCGACGGGCGCTGCGTCGGTCAACCCGGAGACCGGTGTTGTCTACCGGCTGGACTTCCCGGTGTTGACGCTCGAAGACGTGGCCGACAGCGCACACGAAGTCGTAAAGCACCTGGGGATCGAGAAACTGCACACCGTCATCGGTTGTTCGATGGGCGGCATGAGCGGACTTGCGTACTGTGTGCGGCACGCCGAATCCGTGCTGCGTTTCGTCTCGATCTCGTCGGCTACGCGCTCCGAACCGTTCGGTATAGCCGTGCGCTCTCTGCAGCGCGAGATGATTCGCTGCGACCCCAAATGGAACAACGGCCACTACGATCGGGACGATCCGCCAATCCAGGGCCAGCGGCTCGCGCGCAAACTGGGCATGATCACCTACCGGTCGCCCGAGGAATGGGTGCAGCGTTTCGGTCGCGAACGTTCGACGAGCGACGCGCATCCGGGGCAGCCGTTCGGCATCGACTTCTCTGTCGAGTCCTACCTGGAAGCGCACGCCAACAAGTTCACGGGCGAATTCGACCCGAACTGTTACCTCTACCTGTCACGGGCATCCGACCTGTTCGACCTGGCCGAGTACGGCGGCTCGATCGGTGCTGCCTTGCGCCGGCTGAAGCTGCAGAAAGCGCTTGTGATAGGCGTCACGACCGACATCCTGTTCCCGTTGCACCAGCAGCGCGAGTTGGCGGAGGGGCTTTCAAAAGTCTGCTTCGATACACGGTTCGTGCCGCTCGACTGCATCCGCGGCCACGACTCGTTCCTTGTCGACATGGACGCGTTCCGCCCGGTGATCTGCGAGTTCTTCGAGAGTTGCTGCGACGATTAGCGCGTCAGCGCATAAACCGCAAATGAACCCAGCCAGTGCGAGCCCTCGTAGTGCTCGCTCGTGATGTTTGGCAGCGTAGCCTCGAGGTGGGCGTTGCCAAGTTCGCGCAGGCGCTGCGTTCGTTCGCCATAGTCGATCGCGTCGGCGATGATGAACAGGTTCCACGCGCGGCTCAGGTTGACGCCGTCCAGGTGCGCGATCTTGGGGTCCGAGCGGTCACTGACCCTGGCGGGCGCCAGAAAATTCGGCTTGTCGAGTCCCGGCAAGAACTCCTCCAGCCACTTATCGAATTTGCGTTGTGGCAGCACGCGCGACATCAGCGCCGCTTCTTCGAGACACGGTGAAAGAAAGTCTTCGCCGCTCGGTTCCCAGCCTATCGGGCAATTGCGATCGTTTGCGTAGTAGCGCAAGGCTGCTTGTTCGACCGCGTCCGTGAGTTCCGTATCGCCCACCGTCTTCGCGTAGTCGAACGCAAACGAGAGCCCGAAGGCCGTGTTCGGATGGACGCCCGTGCGAACCGGATATTCCTGGACTGGGAGAAACTCGAGGTATCGCTGCCGAATCGCCTGAACGAGCGGCGCGAGATTCGTGCTGAGTTCATCGCCCAGCGGGTCGTCCCAGGTGTCGAGCTCGGTAGCGAGCTTTAGCAACCAGGCCCAGCCGTAGGTGCGTTCCCAGCTCCTGGATTCGCTCTCGAAGTAATCGACCTCGCCCGCGATGTTCCCGGGGCTCAACGACGTGTAAACACCCGCCGCAATTTCGTCGCGCCGGGCCAGGTCATCGTACGTCTTCATCAGTTTGACCAGCATCCAGTGACCGTGCACGGACGAGTGCCAGTCGAAACAGCCATAGAATGCCGGGTGGAGCTCCCTGGGAGGCTTGAGCCGGGTCTCGTCGGCAAGGACCTGGTTGAGCTTGTTCGGGTATTCGCGATGAATGCAGTCCAGGGCCAGGTCGGCGAACCGTGCTGCGCTCTCCGGCGTCAGCGCGGATACCTCATCGCCATTGTCCGGACCGCACCCCATGACGGTCACGATAACCGCCAGCAGAAAAAAGCCAAGTCCGAACCGCATTTTTTGTCGCTCGTGTGGTCCAATACGCGGATTTTAGTCGAGGAACTGTCCGTGGAAGCCACAAAAAGACGAATGTCCCAATTATCCGGCCTGTTGATGTTGGTCGCCGTGGTGGCGACTTTTCAGGCGCGCGCCGAGCTATCCACCCAGGTCGATCTCGACTACGACATGTTCCGGCTCGACAACGGGCTGACCGTGCTCGTGCACGCCGATCATTCGACACCCACGGTTTTCGTCGGCATGTGGTACGGCGTGGGGTCCAAGGACGAGCCCGAAGGCAAGACCGGGTTCGCGCACCTGTTCGAGCACCTGATGTTCCAGGGCACCGAGAATCGGGACGGCGAGTACTTCTCGCCGTTCGCTGACGCCGGTGCGACCGGCATGAACGGTACGACGTCCGAGGACCGCACCAATTATTTCGCAACGGTCCCGTCGGGTGCGCTGGACATGGCGCTGTGGATGGAAAGCGACCGTATGACCTACCTGCTGGGCGCCGTTACGCAGGAAGCGCTCGACGAGCAACGCGGCGTCGTGCAGAACGAGAAGCGCCAGGGCGAAACACGCCCCTATGCCAAGATGTACGACAAGATTCGCGCGGGTATCTATCCACCGGATCACCCTTATCGGCACTCCATCATCGGTTCGATGGCGGACCTCGACGCGGCATCGCTCGACGACGTCCACGAGTGGTTCAACACCTACTATGGCGCCTCGAATGTCGTCCTCGTGCTGGCTGGCGATGTCACCCTGGAGGACGCAAGGTCCAAGGTCGAACACTACTTCGCCGAGGCGCCCGCGGGCGAGCCGCTGGCGCATCCGAAAGAATGGGTGCCGTTCTTGCCCGAATCGCGCTACGAGGAGATGTTCGACCGGGTCGGGCAGACGCGAATATCGCGCACCTGGGCGATGCCGGGGCTGAACCACGAAGATATGGCGCTTGCTTATCTGCTGAGCGATTCGCTGGCCGGCAACAAGAACTCGCCGCTGCGCAGCAAGCTGGTTGACGACCTGAAGCTCGCGACAGCCGTGCGTGCACGCGGCCACGGGCGGGTCATGAGTGGCGAGTTCAATGTCGAGATTGATCTGCGCCCGGGCGTGATGCCGGCGCAAGTGCTGCCGGTGCTCGACGAGGTGCTGGAGACCTACATTGCCGACGGCCCGGATCCGCAGCTGCTCGAGAATGCCAAGCTGGGCGTCAACATGTACATGCTCGGCGCGCTGGAGCGAACCTCGTCGATCGGCCGGTTGCTCGCAGAGGGTTACCTCTATACGAACGACCCGTTGTTCGTTAACCAGGAACTCGAGTGGATCAACGCGGCCACCTCGGAAGAAATTCGACAGGTTGCCGATCGCTGGCTGTCGCGTAACTACTATCAGCTGACGGTTAAGCCGTTCCCGGATTACAGCACGGCAGACCGCGTCGTCGATCGCTCGAAGATCCCCGAGGTTACGGCGAGCTCGGCGATCAACTTCCCCGACATCGAAATCGCGACGCTGGACAACGGCATGCAGCTGGTCGTGGCCCGCCGTGGCAGCATCCCGCTCGTCGATGTATCCATCCAGATCGACACGGGCGCTATGGCAGCGCCAATGGAGGCACCGGGGCTTGCTTCGTTCCTGTTCAATATGCTCGACAAGGGCACAAAGAAATACGACGCGAACGAGCTGGCCGCCGTCAAGGACAAGATCGGCATGAACGTTCGTGCGCAGGATGGTCTCGAACGCAGCGCCTACGAGTTCCGGATACTCGCGAGCAAGCTCGACGAGTCACTCGAACTTGCTGCAGAAAACCTCCGCAACCCGACGTTTCCCGACGAAGAGCTCGAAAAACTCAAGGTGCAGATCGACGCCTGGTTGTCCAATCTCGAGAATGCGCCGGGCAGGGCGGCCGGCAGCTTGCTGGACCGTGCCCTGTACGGGGCTGACGCCCAGATGGGCAGCGTCTGGACAAGGGATCTCGTTGCAGACGTCGACCGCGCGATGATCGAGGCGTTCCACGCCAACGAGATCACGCCCGACAACATGACCGTGTACATGATCGGCAATATCGGCATGGACGAGGCCAGAGCGGCAGTCAACGGAGCATTCGGAAAATGGAGGGCGTCGGGTAACTCGAGCCTGAAGGCCGTCGGGCCAGCCCAGGATCCGCGACCCCGCATCATTCTCGTTGATCACCCCGGGGCCGCGTCGAGCACGATTTTTGCCGGGCACGCGATTGCGCCTTTCAGCCCTGAGACCTCGACCGAGCTGTCTATCATGAATGGCCCGTTCGGTGGTTCCTTCGAGTCGCGCATCAACATGAATCTGCGCGAGGACAAGGGCTGGTCCTACGGCTATCGCACCGCCATCAACCAGAACACGAGTGGCGACCAGACGATCGTGGCACGCGGTCAGGTCCAGGCCGACAAGACCGTGCAGAGCATGCAGGAGATCCTACGGGAGTTCAAAGACGTTGTGGGTGACCGGCCCTTGACGGAGTCCGAGGTCGAGCGAATCAAGCTGAATCGAACGCGGTCGCTGCCAGGCTCGTTCTCGACCAATCGTGGCTTCCTCAACAGCATCATTCTGTCAGACACTTACGGGCTGCCCTTTGACCGCGCCGAAACGGCCGCTGACCGCATTATGGCGGTGACCACCGAGGGGGCGAACGAGCGCGCCCGGGCAACAATCGACCCGGCGAAGCTGACGTGGGTGGTGGTCGGCGACCTCGAGCAGATCGAGGAGTCCGTCAGGTCGCTCGACCTGGGTCCGGTCGAGGTCTGGGACCCCTTCGGCAATGTGCTGAGATGACTTAAAGAAGGCGGTTTTCGTGCCGATACAGAGTCTGGAGACCTGTATCGATGACGGACGCGTTGCTCTCGACGAGTACCTTATTCGCCTGGCACGAGCTGGCCAGGATCCTGGCCTATTGCTTGTTGGGTGCTCTGTTGTCGTTCGTTCTCGTGCAATACGCGATTGCGCGTTCGACCGAGGCGACATTGCGCTGGAAGGGCGGCAGCAGCCTGCGCGTCGCACTGATCTTCGGGTTTACGCTGGTCGGCATCATCCCGCCTACCGCACTCGGCATCCTGCTTGCGGAGCGGTCGGCACGACAGCATCAGGTCCACACGCAGGAGCAAATCGAGGAATCGACTGCATCGGTCGCCGGGGGACTCAGCGGCATCATCGCCATGCACCGGACCGGCATCGAGGGCGTCGCCGCAGCGATTAACGGCGCCGGGCGATTTGACAAGTCCGCGCTGACCGATGCAATGGTCCGCCACCACGACATCTACCCGAATTTCTTCAATATTCTGGTCACCGACGTCGACGGCAATGTCCTCACGGCCACGTCGTGGGACGAGAACGGTTCGCAGGCTTATCCCGATACCGACGGCGTCAACGTAGCGGATCGCGAGTATTTCCTGGAGCCAATGGCGACGGGCAACGCTTTCGTCTCACAGGCCTTTGCGGGCCGGATTCCGGGCCGCGCGCCGATGATCGGCATTAGCGCGGCCCTCGAAAATCCCAACGGCGACAGGGCCGGTGTTGTCGTCGGAACGCTGAAGCTTCAGTTGCTGGCGCGCATGTATGGCGAGCGCTCTGACGAGCACGGTGCAGAGATCATCGTTGTCGACCGGAGCAACCACGTCGTATTTGCCGGCGCGGCGACCGGGATGCGTTTCGGTGATTCGCTGGTGTCGGATCCGATGATCGTGAGCTCCTACGTCGTGCGTCAGCGGAACAGCTTCGAATTCGAAGCCGGTACCGAGGGGAATCGGCAGAGCTACCTGAGCGCGTATTCCCCGATGTTGCTCGACTGGAAGGTATTCGTTCGAGCACCCTCCGCGCCGATTGCCCGGCAAATGCTCGACGACTACAAGGTAGGCGGCCTGTTGGTGCTGGTCAGCTGGCTGATGTCGGTCCTGCTCGCCAGTGCCGTGGTGCGCCGCGTGTCCCGCTCGGTCGGCGAAATGAACAAGGCGATACGTAATTTCACTTTTGATGATTCCGGCGAAGACATTGCCGTGCCCAGGAACACTCCGCGCGAATTCCGTCCACTGTTTCGCGCCATGCGCAGCCGCTCGAAACAATTGCGCCGGGCTTATCGCAAGCTCAGCACGGCCGAAGCGGCCAACAAGCGCCTTGCAGGCCAGAGCAAGCGGGACCATCTCACCAAGATTGCAAACCGTCGCGAGTTCGCAGCGTTCGAGAAGCGTGTATGGGAGCTCAGCGCGCGGGACAAAACGTCAATAGCCATCATCATGATGGATATCGACCTGTTCAAGGTATACAACGACACGTTGGGGCACCAGGCCGGCGACGACTGCCTCGTGCGCGTCGCGCAGACGCTCGAAGCCGGTGCGACGCGACCGCTCGATCTCGTCGCGCGCTACGGCGGCGAGGAGTTCGTAACCGTGCTCGGCGGTGCTACGGCATCCGATGCGCTGGTGGTTGCCGAGCGAATGCGCAAGGCGATACTCGATCTTCAAATCGAACACCCGGGCACACCGACCGGCACGGTCTCGATCAGTGCCGGTGTCGCCGCGATGATTCCCGAGCCCGGCCAGAGCGCGGACGATCTGATCAAGGCCGCCGACGAGGCCCTCTACTACGCCAAGGCAGCGGGACGTAACTGCGTCGTATTCCGCCACGGGGGCGAGTACGTCACCTACGACGAATCCGAGCAGGAGCTCTCCGCGACCAACGTCATCAACCTGCTCGCCTCGCAGCGCAACGCGAAACCCTGATTACTGACTCGCCGTCTCCTCGAGCAGGATAGCCGGATCGACAGCCGTACCGTTCAGGTAGGTGCCGAAATGCAGGTGCGGGCCGGTTACTCGCCCGGTCGCGCCCACAGCCCCGATGCGCTCGCCGGCCGCGACGGTATGGCCGTACTCGACGTCTATCTCGCTCAGATGACAGAACATCGTCACGAGTCCCTGGCCGTGATCGAGAATCACGGTGTTGCCGTTGAAGAAAAAATCGCCGGTCGCCGTCACGATGGCATCGCGTGGTGCAACGATGGATGTGCCGGCAGGCGCCGCGATGTCCATACCCTTGTGCGGTGAGCGCGGCTGGTCATTGAAAAATCGCCGCAAGCCGAAGCTCGAACTACGCGGGCCGTCAACGGGTGAGGCGAGGCTGACCGACGTCAGCTCGTGATCCCGCCAGTTGCCGAGCGCATTGTCGAGGATCACGCGTTCTTTGCCGATGCGATCGAGCTGTGCCTGGTCCGGCGATACGTAGCTCCTGTTCTCGATCTCGAGTCGCTGCTCCCGGTAAGCGTGTTTTTTGACGTCGACCGAGAAGGACTTGCCGTCAGATAGAGTGACAGAAAGCGGCCCGACAGCCGCGTCAAGGGGGATGCCGAGAACGGCTTGCCACTGTTCTCCGGTTTTCATGACGAGAACCCGTCTACCCTCGAACTCGACGACGGGCGCCCGCGAGGACGTCGGGCCGACATCGAAGACTGCGACGCCACCGGGGCGCGGCGAGTGCTCGGCAGCAATGACCGGCCAAAATGCCATCAGCAAGATCAGCAAGCTAGTTCTCATCGATGACCTCTTCTACCTTTGCCAGCAGTGAGCCATGCGCGAGTCGCGCGCGAATGTCCGCGCCGGGCTTCGCGTCGGTGGCGTGGGAAAGCACCTTACCGGATGCATCCTGAACGATCGCGTAACCGCGTCCCAACGTCGCCAGCGGACTGACCGAGTCGAGCGCCCGGCCCGCGAGCGCAAGCCGGTGCCCGGCATTAGCGACGGTTTCATGAATCGCCGATTCCAGTCGCTGCTGCAACAGCGTGAGCCGCGGGCGACGCAAGAGCAATTCGCGCCGCAGTCCGGCGAATAGCCGGGCCTGCAGCGCTCGCAGTCGATCGCCCTGGCGCGCCAGCCGGCTGGCAGGGCTGTTCGACGATAGTCGCCGGGCAAGCCAGTCCAGCGCCTGGGCCTTGTCGTCGACAGTCCTTTGCGCCGTGCGCGCGAGTCTCGCGGCAAGACCGTCGAGCGCCTGCAGCCAGGATTCGCCGTCGGGCACGACGAGCTCCGCCGCGCCCGACGGTGTGGGTGCGCGGACATCCGCAACGAAGTCGGCAATCGTAAAATCGATTTCGTGGCCGACTGCGCTGACGACCGGTATCGGCGACTCGGCGATCGCACGGGCGAGCAATTCGTCGTTGAAGGCCCAGAGGTCCTCGATCGAGCCACCGCCACGCCCGATGATAAGCACGTCGCACTCGTTGCGGCGAATAGCCGTCTGCAGCGCGTTGAGAAGTTCACCCGGCGCGGCGTCGCCCTGCACGGCGGAGGGATAAACCACGACCGGGACGGCGGGAAAGCGACGCCTGAGCACCGTAATGATGTCGCGAATAGCGGCGCCCGAAGGCGAAGTGATCACGCCGATACGTTGGGGCAGGGTCGGCAATGGTTGCTTGCGATCCTCGTCGAACAGGCCCTCGGCGGCCAGCTTCTTCTTGAGCATTTCGAAGCGCTGCTTGAGCATACCTTCGCCGGCCGGCTCGACTTTCTCGACGATGAGCTGGTAGTCGCCGCGCGCCTCGTAGAGGCTGACCTTGCCGTACACGAGGACCTGGTCGCCGTCCTTGATGCCGGCATCCTGTCCCTGCTGGTTGCCGCGGAACCACGCGGCGCCTGCCTGCGCCGCGTCGTCCTTGAGGCGGAAGTAAATGTGGCCCGATGCCGCCCGTACCACCCTGGAGATTTCGCCTTCGACCCAGACGCGGCCTATGCCCTGTTCCAGCAGGCTTCGGGCCTGCCGGTTCAGCTGGCTGACGGAAATCGCGGATGCGGGGCTGTCGGACATGGCAGCGAGTATAGACGATCGCCCCGAGCGTTTACCCGCAAAACCGCGAGGCGTACAATTGACCGTTTAACCCCACCGGACCGATGACATCCATGCGTATCGCCAAGGAAGCCCTGACCTTTGATGACGTGCTGCTGCAACCCGGTTATTCGGAGGTGCTGCCGCGAGAGACCGACCTGAGTTCCTACCTGACCCGCGACATCAAACTGAGTATTCCGATCCTGTCTGCCGCGATGGACACGGTCACCGAGGCGCGACTTGCCATCGCGCTTGCCCAGGAAGGCGGTATCGGCATCGTTCACAAGAACATGACGGTCGAGGCGCAGGCGAACGAAGTCCATATCGTGAAGAAGTTCGAGAGCGGTATCGTCAAGGACCCGATCACGGTGTCGCCGGACATGACCGTACGCGAAGTCATCGACCTGACGCGCGCGATGGGAATTTCGGGCGTGCCGGTCGTCAACGAGAAACAGACCGTCGGTATTGTCACTGGGCGCGACCTTCGTTTCGAGACGCGACTCGACGCGCCCGTTTCCGAGGTCATGACTCCGCAGGAGCGCCTCGTTACCGTCAGAGAGGGCGCCGACAAGGATGAAGTCCTGTCCCTGCTGCACCAGCATCGCATCGAGAAGGTCCTCGTCGTCGACGACGACTTCAGACTCAAGGGCATGATCACGGCCAAGGACTTCCAGAAAGCCAAGGACTACCCGCAGGCCTGCAAGGACTCGTCAGGCGCGCTGCGCGTCGGCGCCGCGGTCGGCACCGGCGGTGATACGGAAGATCGGGTTGACGCGCTGGTCAGGGCTGGCGTCGATGTGGTCGTCGTCGACACCGCGCACGGGCACTCGAAAGGCGTGATCGACCGGGTGCGCGCGATCAAAAAACGCTACCCGGACGTGCAGGTGATCGGCGGCAACATCGCGACAGGTGCCGCCGCCGAGGCGCTTGCGGAGGCCGGCGCTGATGGCGTCAAGGTCGGTATCGGTCCCGGTTCGATCTGTACGACGCGAGTGATTGCCGGTGTCGGCGTGCCGCAGATCTCCGCCGTCGCCGAGGTTGCCGCAGCGCTCGAGAAATCGGGCGTACCGCTCATTGCCGATGGCGGCATCCGCTACTCGGGCGATATCGCGAAGGCCATCGTCGCGGGCGCGCATGCCGTCATGATCGGCGGTTTGTTCGCCGGCACCGAAGAATCGCCGGGCGAAGTCGAGCTGTACCAGGGCCGCTCGTACAAGTCCTACCGGGGTATGGGCTCCGTCGGGGCGATGGGCGGCTCTACGGGCTCGGCGGATCGCTACTTCCAGGACACGACCGACGAACTCGGCAAACTCGTTCCAGAGGGCATCGAAGGTCGCGTTGCCTACAAGGGCGGGCTCGTAGCGATCGTGCATCAGCTCGTCGGCGGCGTCAGGGCTGCCATGGGCTATACCGGCTGCGCCAGTATCGACGAGATGCGCGTCAAGCCGCAGTTCGTGCGCATGACCGGGGCAGGGATGAAAGAGAGTCACGTTCACGACGTGTCGATCACCAAGGAAGCGCCGAACTACCGCTCGCAAAACTGACATGAGCCGGGACATCCATGCACATAAGCTGCTGATTCTCGATTTCGGCAGCCAGTACACGCAATTGATCGCCCGTCGCGTCCGCGAATGCGGCGTGTACTCGGAGATTCACGCCTGGGACATGACGGATGACGATATCCGGGCGTTTGGCGCCTCGGGCATCGTCCTCTCGGGCGGCCCGGAGTCTGTCAACCTCGATGACCCGCCGCGTGTATCGCACGCCGTCTTCGAACTCGGCGTGCCGGTGCTGGGAATCTGCTACGGCATGCAGACGATGGCCGCCGAGCTGGGCGGCAGGGTCGAAGCCTCTGTGCATCGAGAGTTTGGCTACGCGGAGATCGAGCCCGGGGAGTGCCGGCTGTTCCACGGCCTCAGCGACGAGGCCAGCCACGCAATGCTCAAGGTCTGGATGAGCCACGGCGACCGGGTCGAGGCGCTGCCACCGGGGTTCCGGGCGACGGCGTCGAGTGGCAACTCGCCACTGGCGGCCATGGAAGACAGCGAGCGCAACTTCTTCGGCGTGCAGTTCCATCCCGAGGTTACCCACACGCTGCAGGGCCAGGAGATCATTCGACGCTTCGTGCGCGATATCTGTGGCTGCGCCGGCGACTGGACACCGGACAACATCGTTACCGATGCGATCGAGAGCGTGCGAAGCCGGGTCGGCGAGGGCAGGGTGCTGCTTGGACTGTCAGGCGGCGTTGACTCATCGGTCGTCGCCGCCTTGTTGCAGGAGGCCATCGGCGACCAGCTGGTCTGCGTCTTCGTCGATCACGGCCTGTTGCGGCACAACGAAGGCGACCAGGTCATGGAGACTTTCGCCGAGCATATGCACATCAACGTTATCCGCGTGAATGCGGCCGACCGTTTTTTCGCGGCGCTCGAGGGCGTCAGCGACCCGGAAGAGAAACGCAAGATCATCGGCGGCCTGTTTATCGAGGTATTCGATGAGGAAGCACACAAACTCGAGGGCATCGAGTTTCTCGCGCAGGGCACGATTTATCCCGACGTCATCGAGTCGGCGGGTGCCAAAACCGGCAAAGCGCACGTCATCAAGTCGCACCACAACGTCGGTGGGCTGCCAGAGAAAATGCGCATGAAGCTCGTCGAGCCGCTGCGCGAGCTCTTCAAGGACGAGGTTCGCAAGATCGGCCTCGAGCTCGGCCTGCCGCGTGAGATGGTCTACCGGCACCCGTTCCCGGGGCCGGGTCTCGGCGTACGCATACTCGGCGAGGTCAAGCCCGAATACGCCGAGAAACTGCAGCTTGCCGACGACATCTTCATCGAGGAGCTGCACAAGCAGAAACTGTATGACGAAACCAGCCAGGCGTTTGCCGTGTTCCTGCCGGTCAAGTCGGTCGGTGTCATGGGCGACGGTCGCCGCTACGAATATGTCATTGCTCTACGCGCCGTCGAAACGATCGATTTCATGACGGCGCGCTGGGCACGATTGCCTTACGAGTTTCTCGAACACGTTTCCCTGCGCATCATCAACGAGGTCGACGGGATCTCGCGCGTAACCTACGACATCTCCGGCAAGCCGCCGGCGACCATCGAGTGGGAGTAGGTGGGCATATATTGGTCTGACGCAGACGTTGCCGCTATGCGGGCGGCCCTCGCAGAAGCACAAAGAGCTCGCGAGATCGGCGAGGTTCCGGTCGGCGCTGTCGTCACTTCGGGCGGCAAGATCATCGGTACCGGCCACAATCGATCGTCGGTCGAGAAAGATCCCAGCGCCCACGCCGAAATTGTCGCGCTGCGCGCGGCGGGCCGGCAACTGGGCAATCATCGGCTGAGCAGCGCGACGCTCTACGTCACGCTCGAACCCTGCGCGATGTGCATTGGAGCGATCGTCCAGGCGCGTATACAACGCCTCGTCTTCGGCGCTTACGACGACAAGGCCGGCGCCGCGGGCAGCGTCATCGACCTCAGCGACAGCCCGGCGTTCAATCACCGTTTCGAGGTCAACGGCGGCGTGCTCGCCGAGGAGTGCGGGGTGCTGCTTTCCGATTTCTTCGGCGCGAAGCGGCGATAATATCTTTGTGGGAGCGGCGTCTCGCCGCGAATCGGGCCGGGGACGGCCCTCCCACGATCCTAAGCCGTCTCTGCCTGTTCCTCCGGCTTCCTCTCCGGCATCGCCTCGATCGGTACTTCCTCGATCAGCTCGTCTTCCGATTCCTCGCCGGCGGTCAGCCACTTCAGGATGTTGTAGTAGCTGCGGATGTTGTCGACGTACAGCACAGGCTCCCAGCCGCGCGCATAGCCATACGGCAGGCGCTCATACCACTTGCGTTGTGCGAGCAGCGGCAGGGCACTCCTGATATCGAGCCACAGGTCGGGGTTGCCGCCCTGCCACTCGACGATCTTGCGGGCGTCCTTGACGTGGTTGAATCCGACGTTATACGCAGCGAGCGCCATCCAGGTGCGATCGGGTTCGTCCACCGTGTCGGCGACGCGCTCGGTCTGCCGCGCGTAGTATTGCGCGCCGCCGAATATGCTCTGCCGCGGATCGGTGCGATCGTCGAGGCCGAGGTACTCAGTGGTGGCTTCGGTAAGCATCATGATGCCACGCACGCCTGTCGGCGAGACGGCGCCCGCGCGCCAGTGCGATTCCTGATAGCCGATGGCTGCGAGCAGGCGCCAGTCGACGCCCCATTCACGGCCGGCTTCCTCGAACATTTCGCGGTAGCGCGGCAAGCGGCTTTCGAAATGGCGTATGAAGTTGCGGGTGCCGACATAGTCGAATTTCTTGGTATGGCCGTAGTAGCGATCGTGCACCTGCGCAAGCAATCCGTCGCGGTCCGAGGCGATGAGGAACTCGTCGGCGCGGGCCAGTAAGGTATCGCCTGAGCCCTTCGGAAAAGCCCAGGCCAACGGGTCTCCGATATGCAGGTCGAGCGCGACGCGGAGGTCGGGATAAAAGTGTCGCTGGATGGCGAAATCGGAGCTGTCGGCGACGGTGAAGTCGAGATCGCCCCCGGCAACGCGAGCCAGCAGGTCGGCGACCTCGACGTCGGCATTCTCTGTCCACTCGAGCTCCGGGTAGACCTCCTGCAGGGCGGCCATCATGTCGGCGTGGCTCGTGCCAGACAACACTTCAATCGATCGGCCGATGACATCGTCGATCGACCTCGGTTTGCCCGTACCCAGTTTGTAGATCAGGTGCATATCGACGCGCTCGTACGGATGCCCGAAATGCAGAAACTCGCGGCGCGATTCGGTGATGGACAATCCTGCCGCGGCCATGTGGGCCTGGCCGGACAGCAAGCGAGGCAGGATCTCCGAGACATTGTCGACGGTCTCGATTAAAAGGGATGCGCCCAGGTCGTCGGCGAAGCCCTGGACGAGATCGAATTCCGGTCCCGACGGCCCGTCGGGGCCGAGGATGAACGACGTCGGGCTATCGCGCGTCACGACGCGCAATTCGCCGATTTCAAGCACCTGGTCGAGCAGCGGCGGCGGCGAAGAACAGGTACCGATCAGCGATGCCAGAGTTATGTACAACAGAACTCTCAAGCGGCTTCTCCCGGAGTCGAACTCAACAGGCTACCGCAGAGCGGCACCCGCGTCATCCGATCGAGAGTCAGTTCTGGCCAACTCATCGGGGTTTTCGTACAATCCGCTCCCCTCATAATCGAGCAGGAGAGGTGCCGGAGTGGTCGAACGGGCCTGACTCGACTAAACCGGCGAAGCCGGTTTGGACGTATGAGCGAAGCGAGTACGCCCGCAGGGTGAGCCCCCGCAGGGGGCGAATCAAATCAGGTGTGCTGACGCCGGAGGCGTCTGCGAGAATACAGCGACGAAATGTGGAGAGGTGCCGGAGTGGTCGAACGGGCCTGACTCGAAATCAGGTGTGCGCTTTTCGCGTACCGTGGGTTCGAATCCCACCCTCTCCGCCAGAATCGAACCGGGCCCCAAAGGGGCCCTGTTTGGTTCTGGCTGATGGGGGTATGGGCTTTCGAACCCTGTTTGACTGACGCAGCCGCGAAGCGGCCGGTCAGCCGGGAGCCCGCCTCGCGGGCGAGCACATCCCACCCTCTCCGCCAGAACCAAAAGGGTCCCTTCAGGGGCTCTTTTGGTTAGGGCAAATGATTGTCTGCTCCTCTGGTATCCAAGTAGACTGGAAATATGTACAACGCCAATCGGAATCGGCGTTGGGTTGGTCGCCGAACTCTTTCCAGGAAACTGGCTCCCATGATTTTTGCGGTGCTGCTCGTTGCCGCGGGATGCTCGAGCGTCCGCAATACCGAGCCGTCATCGGGCGCACTCATCGCGCCAGCTGACGAAGCCGACGAAGCGCAACAGCGGCTGGTCAAAAAGGGCAGAAGCCAGTTCCTGCACTGCAACTCGTGTCACGTGGTCGATGCGGCAGCGCCGCCGCCGTTCGGCGATTCGCTGGGTCCACATCTCGAGCACATCGTGGGCCGAGTGTCCGCAAGCGTAGAGGGCTTCGCGTACTCGGAGGAATTGCAGGCGCTCGACGTGGTCTGGGACGAGGAGACACTCGACCGGTGGTTACAGCAGCCCGAGGCCATGGTGCCCGCGATGTGCGAGCCCTTTATGGGTATGGCCAACCCTGAACACCGCAAGGCACTGATTGCCTACCTGAAGAATCCACCGAAATGACAACTCGGCCAGAGGGAATCCTCCGCAGTTGACTGACTCCACCGCCACAATGCGAAGAGCGCCTGTTCGACTGACGATCGCTAGCGCGCTTCGCGTACTTTCAGAATCTGGTTGACCGGCGGATCGAGGATGGTCTGCGATTGCCCTGATGGCCACTTGATTACGACCTTTGAAACAGCGGTTGCGGTTCCCAGGCCAAAGTGCTGCGTCAGTTCGCCCTGGCTTCGCCATCCGGATTGGGTGCTGACTTCGCGAATCTGCTGCCGGGTCCTGCCATCTGTCGCAGTCTCGATCACGATCCTGGCACCGATCGCAGAACGGTTTGAAGCAATACCTTGCAGCGCCACCCGGATCCAATTGCCGATCGCATAGCGATTCTCGATCAGAACGTTTTCTTCAAGGCCTTCGCCCGGATGATTCGGCCAGTTGCCGATGAGAATGTCGAGATCGCCGTCGCTGTCATAGTCGCCCAGCGCCAGGCTCGAGGCATAGTGTATCGAGCGCCCGAACGCGGCGGAACTTACCTGGTCGAAATGCCCGGCACCGTCATTCAAGTAGATCTCGCTGGCACCTCCCCAGTTCGCGACCACCAGGTCGAGGTCGGCGTCGTTATCGAGGTCTCCGAACGTCACGGCATAGCTGGATCCGGCATCCGTCGTGGCTCGGCCGCCGTCCATGACCCGGAATGTCCCGTCGCCGAGATTCTCATAGAGGTTATTGGCCATTCCATAAAGATTACCGGCGTAGAGGTCCTGGTCGCCGTCGTTATCGACATCGCCCCAGGCGATCGACATCGGGAACGTCGCATCGACGGGCAGGGCGCTAGCGTCCATCCTCGTAAACTTCAGACTTCCATCGTTGCGAAAGAGCGATAGCTTGAAGCCCTGCATTTCGGCTGTCGGACGGTTGGCGACAACCAGGTCCTGGTCACCATCGCCGTCGTAATCGGACCATGAGGCTCCGCCACTGGCATGACTGCTGGCAACAGCGTCCGTATTCGATATTCGTTGCAGGGTTTTGCCTTCCAGGTTGCGATACAGGAAATTGACGCCGCTGTGGGACAGCCCGCCGTTGGAGACGTAAAAGTCGACATAGCCGTCATTGTCTGCATCCGCGGCTGCTACCGAGTACGACCAGCCCTTGTCCTCGGCGAGCATCGCGGGGGCATGCCTGACAAAGCGCACGGAGCCGTCGGCCGCGATTTCTTGCAGAAGCAGTACATTCTCCTGGTCCCTTTGGTTTGCAACAAATGTATCCAGGTCTCCATCGTTATCGAAATCAGCCCATACGCTTCCCGAGGAGAATCCCTCGAGATCGGTGAGGCCATCGACAGACAGTGCCTCGAAGTCCCCGTCGGAATTGTCGTAGAAGCGATTGGCCTGCGGTTCGGGATTTTGCGACGACACGTCGTATCCGTTCGTTACGTAAACGTCGGGATCGCCATCGTTGTCGTAGTCGGTGAAAGATACGCCCCCGGTGCTGGCGCGATCCGACGTCAAAGGCGGCGAATTTACCGCGACAAACATTCTCGCATCGAGTGCGCCTTCGTGCCACAGCGAAAGAACCCAGTCCCGGAGTGCCTCGTCCGTCCAGTGCAGACCCTCGAATCGAATTGTCGGTGTGAAATACCCGCCATCGGGTCGTATGCGGCCGCGATACACCTTAATGGGGATGATCAGTGACGCGAGCCCCGATGGCAGCTGTACGGCTCTCGCTTCCATATACTGGGTGTCCGCGGACGTCACGCTGCCGACGTGAACGACCTCGGGTACTCTGGTCAACAGACTCATTGCATCGAGGCAGGCGCTTCCGCAGCTTGTGTCCGTCAGCACGACGACGGTACCCCGGTACCCGCGTGTCCCCGGGCTCGAATCTTCGGTGGTCGAGGCATCATCCGATTCCTGCTCGGCGTCGACGTGCGTCTCCCGCCAGAGCGGTTGTCCGTTCTCCAGTGCTGCCGCGAGATTCCGCAGCACGTGATTCGACCAGCGGTAGGCGGGGTGAGAGTCGCCGAACTGCTCGCGGATTCTCGGCGGCAACGTCTCCCAGTACGCGACATTTCCTTCGGACACACGCCATTCGACGAACGATGCATCCTCTTCGTCCTCGTCCGGCGATTCATCCCACAGTGCTTCGGCAAACAGGCCCGCCCACATGCTCGAGCCGCCGTTGTTGCCCCGCAAGTCCAGAACGACCAGTTTCGCGGCATTGCGGGCTTCGCGCAATTGCCGAAACGCGTCCTGGTAAA
>JAAUYH010131645.1_pt1 | contig 41370 bp, 24 predicted proteins | sample 7278061 | NCBI WGS metagenome assembly JAAUYH01 (sample SAMN14350203, study PRJNA611818) | marine sediment metagenome | isolation source: surface marine sediment (0.6m) | place: French Polynesia: Moorea | collected 2018-08
AGAGTCGAACCTCCGTTGATTTCGATCAGCAAAGAGAAGGACAAACTTTCCAAATTTATACTGTTTTGATTTCGGACCTTACCCTCCTGAGGCAATTGCTTTGATAATAAAGATTGAAGCACTTAAAAAAAACTGAAAGGGTTCTTTCTGTTTTATGCAGCAACTACAGTAAGGCATGAATCCTAGTAATTATGGCAAGACCTGAGGAGTATTTCCGAATTCACTTTCGTTTTGGCCTTCCAGCATACCAGATATCATGAATTTGTTCATGAAATATTTAGCACAAAGAAAACTTGCTCAACCAAAAGGTTCCCGACGAACGAGATGAGGACACGATATTAGAATTACATTACTTCGTAGGAATTGAAGGCATCAGAGATTACCAATCCTCCCCGCTTTGTTGTGAAGCTGTGAGAAATACAGTATTGGCGAAGTATCTTTGAACGTTGGAGGTGTCAAGTTCCTTTGAGGGGAGCATTGGTGGTTGTAGGTTTTTCTGAAACACATCCAATCAGTTGTCTAACAGTTACCGTGGCTGATTCGTTGACTTAAGTATCTGCAGCAGTGTATATTGTACACTTAGAACCAAATCCAGCAGTGTAATACCAGAGCTAAGATCTGTTTCTGCTCTATTTCATATCTGCACTCAGTTCCGTGCAGATATCCCGTATCTCCACTGAACTGACTGGGAGTGCAGGTATGAAGTAGAGCCGAAAGTGATTCATGCTTCAGAATGTACAGTGCGAAGTCTTGCGAACAAGAACGGTCTAAGTTTACTCGCTTTGTACTTTAAGCAACCTATTTCGGCACGTAGGAGGGTACAACACTGCTCTAAATTATCGGGGGCAAGACCCCGAACCGTTCTAAGCGCAAGGATTGGTGGATAAGTGTGTAATAAACTGAAAGGGTTAGTTGGGCGATTCAAAGTCTCGTCCCAAACATCGTATATACACAGCACTACATTCTTGCATCTAAGAATCAGCTCCGTAAAATGGTAGAGAAACATGTTGTCTAGCGGAGTATTATGATGGCCCGATGCTCTCGTGCATTATTTCACACATTCGGGCTCTTCGCGCCCTCGTGCATCTGATAATGGACTTGAGGAACTGTTAGCTCGCCCTGTCACTGACCGTGTTTCAGTGGAACAGTCATAATTCTGCATTTTCGAATAAACCCTGGTCACTGTCCTTTGAATTCCTCATGCAATCAATCTAGTCATAATCTCCTAAAAACCACTGGGTTCGAACTGCTAGACATGATTGCACGATATGTGCCGTCGAATAACACCGTAGGGTTTGAATTCAACACCATGTTCGTCGAATGTAAATGAAACAAATCAGACCGGTTGTTTTTCAAAAATAATAAATAGACAAACCACAAGTAATATATTTATTTAACGATAGACATCAAAGTCGGGTTTAATACTTTCTCATACAATGGCCTAAATTTTTTGTAAAACACTTGCAAAATCTTGCTCTTGCGGTTTTTTCCATTTTGATGTACAGTGGTCGCATAGATAGAACAACTTGATTGGACCGCATATTAAAAAAGAAACAGATAATTTATTGCAAATCAAAATTAACGAATTAAAACATTATGAAAGTTATAATTTGCTGTATGAACATCAAAAGATCAGTCGTTTGAAAAAGACAAGTCGACTCGCTTGTAATCGATATATAATAGTTTGCTCAGCTTCGCCTGCCAATGCTGCCTACAAATTACTGAAAGAGCCTACCGAGCAGTTCAATGCTGATTAGTACTGTAATGAATAACCGGCGCAGAGGATTTATACTGGCAGTTTCTTCAGTAAAAATTGTTTCGACTGAGCTAGTCTATGCTTTCGACAATGTAAAGCATCCTGTACCGGATTACCTCAATAATTTCCAAGTTCTCAACTTTCCGGAAGACAAGAATAATACGACCCTAGTCTTTGGACAACATTCTAGAATAAATACTACAGACAAGGTTTTACTGAAGGCCAAAAGTAATATGATCTCAATGCAGAAATATTAACAGCTTTAGGAATGCTGTACGTAGTCCTGTGCTTAATTTGCTTGCCAACGCAATAAAATCCGAACTTATCTCTTTCTGAAGCATATCTAGATTTACTACAGTTCTCAATACTTTTCAATAGTCTTACAACTTCTCGATTGCGACTTAGATACTGAAATACTCGGAACAAAAACCCAAAACGGCTCATGTGAACTAGCATATTAGGTTGAAGGCATTATGAAATCACGAAAGGAAATACAAAAATATAAGGCAAAGCCCGTTTTATCGCAGTTTCTCGGTTCAAAAGAAAGAAGGCTCACCAGCAACAAGTGCGCTACTGCTGCACAAAATTTTTCATTTGATTGGAAAAAATAAGAATTATTTCAGTTCATATTCATCTTGCTTCAAGGGAAGCTGCTTGTAATGCATAGCTACCAATTAAAAACTATCCAACAAGAAAATTTAAGTTATTGTCCGACCCATTCGCCATAATTTCCTGTGATGATATTACTTTTCTCCGATAATCATTATAATTTTTTTGTAGAAATTTAACCAAAGATAGACTCTAAAAGGCCAGTAATCTAATTGGAGCCATAAAACTGCGATTTCGAAGCCTGTGAGGGCACAATTTACTCAATAGTACGCCTCAAATTTAGTTAATAGATAATTGTTCAGTACAATGGAGTTGAAAATTCATAGCGAAGTAGTGTCTTATGGTCTTGAATTGAATTATTTAATTTCAGAATTGAAAGTTTGAGCTCGAATTCGCAATGAATTCTGCGTTAGTGGGAAATTCAAAATTTTCGAGAAGTCTGTGCACGGTTCAAATGTATCTCGAACTTACCGAACTTCGTACGATATTCAGACTTATGGTTGTAAGTGTTAAAATAAACGATGTAGAGATTCATATGACGGCCTCACTGTGTATCACACCTGCACTTCTAACTGTGAAAAGTTAGTATCTAACAAAATGTGACGTAACAGTACTACTGTCTAATTTGATCAATTTATTGAAGGTATTTCGGCAATCACCATGCTTACCCATTCTAATATATTTCCGCTAAATCTAATTGATGATAGGCTTTACTATGCAGTAGTTTCTTGCAAGCAACATTTGTAATAGAGTGCGATACCTAGTACTGTTGAGTCACACAGATCACACCTGATTGATCGGCCTTAGGCTTAAAAAGGAAAGAAAAAACAGAAATACACCTAATCTGTACTGAACTATCTGTCTATACTGCACTAGCCCAACTGCAGGAAAGATTAGATACTCTGACTACAGTTTTCTTGCACCTATGAGACCAGCAGTAGAGGTAGCGATCGATAAAGAATCAAACAAACAAAGAATTTGAAATGTAAATCACCATGGCCGAGAGGCAGTTGGTCGTTGTGGAGGTTGAGGTAGAAGAACCAAGTACATGGGGTCAGTACCTGAAGCCACTTTCACTAAGAAGCACTAGTTTAAGAGCTTGTTCAATTCTGTGTCCCGGTTTGTGGGTTCCGGTCAGCTTTATAGAGTAAAGCTGACAGTGTGTGACTAATGTAGAAAATAGAGAGCCTCAATCCTTATTACTAACAGCGTCGTAGTGAATCTAGAACTACATAGCTTATGAAAGCAAGACGATGCAATAGAAAAATTACTTGAAATTAGTCTTACCTTATAATAGGTGCAAAGAAATATCGTAGGAAGTTAAAAAAATTACAGCACTGACCAAAATGAATAGCTGAAGTGCTAATATTTCTGAATTTTAGTCATGACAGTGATGCTATCTTATGCTATTCTATATTCCATTCAATCAAGATGCCCGCTATTGCTATGACGACTAAGTGCAGAAAGATTTTATTTGCTTCCAATGAGCTGCCAAGTTAGAGTAAGATTAATATTGATTTCAGAAGACCACTCATTTGAGGGGTCGGGAGCAGTTGAATCTTGCAAAGTAATTGCACAACAAGAAATTTTGAGCTCGCCGTACTGCACGTGAGCGATGCTTGGCGTAATACGGTTCTTTCCAAAGTCTGTAGTTACTGGCTGAAAGACTAAAGTCTGTAAAGTAATACGAAATCGTCAAATAAACAAACCGCGAAGGTCATATTGCGAATAGATTTAGATGGGAAAAGAACCAGTGCCGCAGAACACTACATATTGCGAAAATCGCTAAAATTTGGGCACTGCAGTTCTTACACACTAAAGTAAATCATATCGAGGGCCATAAATGTGAAAACTCGCGGCTGAGATGGGCAGACTGAAACCAAAGACGGATAAATAGGTAAAATCAGCTGCACTCGACAACAATAATTTTGAAGTCATAATTGTCTTGCAGTTCTTTAGCCCTGAGTACTTCTGGTATACAGTGGCATGTCACGAACCGCATCTCCGGTTTCCGTAACGTTTACCGGATTCATTGCTCATCTGCCTATCGTGGAACTGCTGAATATTTAGAACATGCCGCACAACAATTTGGCACCTTTTTATATTTTTCTCGCGATTTTTGCGCTTCTATTTCATAGAAGGAACCATGGCATACTTTTCAGGGGCTATCTGAAGCTACCTTGCTCCAAACTATCAACGCGGTTATTGGATTACTGTTTCAGTAAGTTCGCTTGTACGCATTTTTCGTAATACATAAGGCAAGCACTTTCTTTACGTCATTTCTAAAAAAATCATACATACTTTGCCGCTACCAGCAGCTAAGTTAGATAGCAGACACTATCCCAGATGCCTGCCGCCGTTATCGGAAAAAGGCAGGTTTGAAAGGAGTAGAAAACCGTGACGCAGTATACCGGAATCAAAAAGAGTACTGAAGCCCAGAGGAACGCCAAATAATATTATCGTTTCATAAATAGGTAATTTTCACTTTTCAGGTCATGCAGCTGAAATAATGCTGTTGATTGGCTAGAAGAGAGCATCGCAAATACAGAAAATCATGTTTATTGTAGTATCGAAGGAATAACTTGACAAATAAGGAACTTTTCCTCGGGTAATCCAACTAGTCGCTGCAGGCGTACAATACTTGTCGGAGATGAGGCGACTTAGCAATTCGACGAATGAACCAGGAGTCAAGCCTCATGATTCATATTGCATCGTCATTGTATGCTAAGATGAAGCAAAAAATATCTCTTTTCGTGGTATCGAGGGTTCAATGCATGAAATGGTCTATTTCATTTACTGTACCAGTATAGTTCACGCACTAAATAGTATAATGCATGAAGTATACTACGAATTTGGGACAGTCCGTCACGTCCAGTTAATAATTTTTTTGGCTGTGGCGCCGCTGACGTAAAAGAAGTGCGTTTCATGTACACGCTGTTTGAGCTGCACCACGTTTTGTTGTAACGATACACAATAGAAACGCACTTGTAAAGTTCAAGGGAGGTAGCATCAAAACCTTTGAATTTATAACTTCTTAGTAGTGCTAATTTGTTAATTTCAAAAGCAAAATTCAACCAGAAATAGCAAGCGAATCCAGCGCATTTGACTCATATCGTATTATTTTTGAGCATAATTTGCAGCACTAGCTGCCAAGACAAATAACTGCAATATTTAAAGACATTTTAGTATACTCGTGCTTGTGATTTCATTTGAGCTTCAGGCCTGTGAGGAGCTTCATTTGAAGATTTGCTTTGCCGTGCGTCATGTTATTGCATCGAACACACGTTATGTACCAAAATCGGGAAGTCTGACATTTATTTCGGTTGATGTACGCGTTCATGATTTTATTGCCTCAGAGAATGATAACTGACGACAATTAAATTGATTTAAATAATTTCTCACTCATTCTGTCAGTTCTATATGCAACAGTATATTTCGCCATTTGAATTCATTTGATAGGAAACGAGTCTAATATCGAATTGACTGTATTCTAAATGAACCCTTCGGCGAACAGTTTGCAGGGCACATTAACACTAAATTACTCTCAAAAAATTGCAGAGCATCGAAAAATTCCAATTTGCACTAACTCTTGCAATTCACGTGAAAGGAGTATTCATATAAAACTTCAAATACAGAGGATTAATCCGAATAATTTAAGGGCATAATTTATATTTAACGGGGCTCGCAGAAAATTCATCGTCGAAAAAACAAATGAATGGAATTCTTCTCATTGCAATGTTACGTTTTTCTATTTTCTCGCCGTTTAAAATGGCAACGGTTTTCGTGGTCTCCGTACTATTCGACCACAGACTGCATCGGTTTCAACTTTCGTGTAGAATAAGTGCCCCATAAACAAAAATGGGAACTACATCGTAGCCTCGGAGCTTTTTTGATAAAGCCAGATTGTGCGAAAAAAGCAGGAAACTTGAACTGCCATGCGATTCGTCTGCTTAGACTGTTCCAAGATCCTAAGAGACAAAAGTCAGATCGTGTTGGATGGGAAACCGTATAAAGGCTGCGCATTCACAGAAGCGCTAAAACAACGTTAAGACAGCTGCTGAAATTCCTGTATTCATTTCATGGTTCGATCATCGGAGCAAACTCAATATAAGGAGAGTGGGTAAGACTGAGATCGATTGAAACAGACCGGTATGAGGCAGTCTGTGGGCGGCATGACTTGACTCGGTTCACTTTGCGTAGTACAAATTTCGATTTCGTGGAATGCATACTGATACATTTTTTTCTTCCTTTCTTGCATTTGACTTTATTTTCGTTAATTGTTTTCCTTATTACTCAAACGTATTTTCTTTAGTACCTTTTTTGTAATAATCCCGTCTCTTTTATCTCTGTTGTTAATAGAAGTGCGACCTATTTTCTACACTTGCGAATGAACTTGAATTTCTGATGATTTTCCGAAATCCCAGGATTTCGCATTTTCCTAGGAACTCAACGCTCACGGTTACGATCTGTAAATTTCCATGGATGAGATAACTACGAAACTGTGAGAACTTGAGGCGGCGCCTGTGGAAGGCACAGACGCTCCTTCGACAGAAAGCTCTTCGCTTAACCGGCAGAGTCTTTCTACCAGCTGGGCGTGTACTGCCGCGTTGCTCTAACCTGTGTAATGTTTCTTTCATAATTTTGGTGCAACAAATAAGCTACTTCGGCCACCTACCTTTTGGTCAAAGATACATCGCACGGGGTTATCTCTTCTTGTTCCCCCGACAGACAAAGATCTGGCGCTAACCTTTCTTCATTTTTTGTTTTTATTCCTCAAAATTTATGCACAACAACCACAGCTTATATGAACATGACACGTAGTTTAATCTGAAGATGACATAGCAGAACTCTGCCTACAGAAAGGTGTCATCTCTGTCAGTGGTCAAATTTCCGCAAAAAGAAATAGGATCCGTAGTACTTGTGAATTCATATATTTCATTTCATTTTTTGCAACACATCTTCCTAAATTATTTTCACAATCCATGTCTTAGCCGCAAAATTGGAAAAAGAATCCTATAAAATTCACTTGTTCTGAATAATTTTCGACTGTACAGATCAACAGACGTCGAAATACTGCCTTTGTATCTGCTAAAGTGTCCACTATTTTATTAGATACAGGATTTCAGTCATGATAGCTAACTTTTCTCAAAGATTGATAAAGCGATTGAATGATGATATGAAAGCCTTAAATTAACAGTGAAAGATCGGCAGTTGATTCAAGACCCACACAATCTAGTCTCGCGAGACTATTTAATCAACGTTCACGAAGAAACGAAACTGACTTTTACCATCCGTACGAATAGCCGGCTTATCAATAGAAATGCAAGAAAAACCCAATTTGGCTATCATTACTTCATCCTAATGAACTTCTTCGGATAACTTGATTGGTTTCGAGGAACGGTTCGGGTGCAAAGTCTATAAATTATGAACGAATTTTTGAAAAAGTAAACCTTGCAGTGAAAGGATAAAGCTACATTTCAAATGTAAGATGAAAATGTGCATTTGTTTGTTTTATAGAAGCCCAGTAATAGAAATTTTAACACATCATATCGATACCATTAGTAACGCAACTAGCATAAAGAGGCAGCACACAAGAAATACAAGACAAGAGTTCCAATGAAATGCCACGTTTGTTGGGGGCTCACTTTCGATAAATGCAAATCAAATCACGAGATGTCGGCGCACAAGCAATTAATAATAACAATCCTGTACGATGCATGTTGTCCCGAACTATCTAATTGGTTTGAAGTGTACTCCGTCGCTTACGCTTTATATTGGCTATCACCTAGCATTCTCGCTTTTTCACAAAAACTAAGGACAACTCAATACCTTCCGTTTCTTGCGTTTTCCATGGATGTGCTGTTTTCCATGTTTGGCTGAATAGTTTCTTAACCACCCGCACCACAATTGAATCCCTCATGCCGTTAGCCGATTCCGTACATTTCAGAAGTAATATTTGATAGTCAAAAATACACCTTGGACCCTGTTCTAGGAAGGTGCATCGGATCATCAATAACCATAAGTACTATGATTGCCATTTAGTAGACCAAAAGGTTTCTATGTTCGAAGTCATTATTTTGGGCTAGCAATTTCGAGTGGGTCTGCACGTGCAAAGGAAATTATTATTAAGCGAAATACAAGAAGGAATTCTCACACGAGTGCTCCTCTGTTGTGTTTAGTCGTCTTCCTGCCGGCAGCGACGCCACGGCCGAGCAAGCTCCTTGTTCGTTGACCCACTGCTACACCGTATCACTTACCGGGTTGCAGTCAAGGTTTCGCAAGTCTTCCTATAAGAGAAATTGAGGGGAGAAATGCTTTTTCAAATTTATACTATTTGTACTGAGTCTAGTATGCTGAATAGTAGCACATGTAGCGGTACTAAATATTCCTGCACTCTTCCACGTTTCGTATTTGTTGTTTGGAAGAACCAGATGTGCCGTTGTTTAGTAATAAGTACAGTGAAGCAAATGTTATTATTATTCGGAAGCCCATTGTTTTGTTATTGCAAATTTTGGAGATAAATCTGCTGTCAAAAATTTGCAGCTGGTGGCGATTTGGAATTCTCGCGTTAACTGCGGTACTTAGATATTTGAAACCAATAGCCAACTTTAGATGACACCTAAATTAGTCTATCCACCTGTCCTACCATCAAATCTCGACGCCCAACACTATTTTTGTGATCAGTCACTCATGGTGATGAAACAACAGAAATTTTTCTCTCCAAAGTTGACTTTTTCATGATTGGAGTTCGTAAACTGAATATGTAACGGCTTGACAAATTAAAAATCGGAATCAATACCATCAGCATGCGATAATAAATCGAGTATTAGTTGAGTTTATAATTGGAGGTAGGATTCCGGCATTGTCCCGAGAGAAATTGTGCAGACCAAATCTACAAGAATTTTTTACTATTCTGAATTGACTTACGTTATAGTAGTAAATCTTTGATGCTTGATGTGTCGTTGAATTTCGATTTCTGAGCTCAGTGCAAGCATTTGCAATGAGAATGACTCATACCACTCATCATCAACCATTGCTCACGACTCAGTAACTTCTGCTGATTTATTTTCGGTATGCCACATGAATTATTTTTCACTAAGAGCCTATACTTTGATATGAGCGAAGAAATCAATTACTCGCAACATAATGAACCAAATGATAGCATTGCTTGGTAATTCATTCCCATTGCATATACAGAGAATTTAAAACCCGTCAATTTTTACAATGGGTCATAATTCGTTTGTAAGAGATGATCGTGAGCTCTTATCCCATTCCACAAAAAATGCACGAAAGTACAACCAATGGTTCACGAGATATAACTGACAGTCACTAGGTTTTTGTCTCGTAGCGGGTTAACGAATGCCATTTTCTAGTTTTTTATTTCTATTTCGAAGGAAGAAATGATAAATGACCGTTTGGTTCACGATCTGTTTGTCGTGATGCTTTGAGAGTAGCGAAAAACATTATGAAAAGGAATAATAAAAATCAAAATTGATTACTTGGAATATTTTGATAACATGCTGTCCGAACATGCCAGAGGTAATGGAAAGTGAAATACGATGCAAAGACAGCACAATGTGTTGCATTAATCCTCGAATTCGGAACTTCTTTGACTTAAGTACACTCTTGCTATATTCATGGAATCAAGAATTCGAAATTTAGCTGTCCTATTTCTTGAGATCCTACATAATTGTGCATTGCTCCGACGCGACGGTTCCAAATTTTTTCGCTGGGAGTGCCAATACATTTTTAGCATAAAATTGTGTCTCGTTCTTTTGACATGTGCCATTCAAAACATTTCTCGTCAAAAAATTATGATGCATTTTCGGCGCAGTATTTTTTCGAGAGGACCGGAAAAAAATTTTTTTATTCGTTCGTATAAGATCCTAATAAGAAAAAGTAAATTGTAAATTATTAAACTGCATTGATCTTCAGTGATCCTTCAGGGTAGTCACAATCTTCTTTTAATTTAGTATTAAATATGGTTCATTGGCCTTTCCTAGATTTTGAGACCTTACTTAACAATACATACCGTCACATAAAGCTGTATGACAGATTTTCTTGAAAATTCAAGAGAGAGTATTTTAAATACAACAGAGTCTAATTTTCGAACGAAATTAATTTCTGGATGCTTGTAAGAAGTCGAAGCAAATCGCACTTTGACGCTAAAACAACGACTTTTGAATTTTTTACGATCACAATCCAGAATTGAGGAATTTGTATCACATTTGCTGTGAGCTAATCCACAGATCGAAAGGGAAATCAGTACTAATGCGACTTTTGAAACCGTTTTTCTCATATTTTGAAGAAAACAGACAAACAAAATGGTCGTGCGAGATTTTCTCATTACTATAATTCCAATTCAGACTTATGCGTTTTCAAGCAGAACATATTCAGTTACTGCTTGTCTTTGCACAATGCCACTGATTTGGTTTCATTTCAAAATTTAAACCCTTAAAAGCAATTAAAGCGATATGAATGGTACAGCTTAAGGTAAGGAGCCTCTGCTTGCACAACTGAACTGGCGAATATCACTGAGTGTATCGCACTGCGCGTCGAGTTTTTCTGGAATTATAACATCAGTATTCAAATTCATCAGACCTGCATCAAGTTGGTAATAATTTACAAGTCGACTACGAAGAAACTATTAATGAAGATGGAGAATATTCGCTGAACTGCAGAAAATACGTGATTTCGATATCCGAATGTTGGATGTTCCGTCTATGGCTTAATACTATTTCAGAAAACATTACTCGATACCCACGTACTCTTCGAAGATTCCCCGGGAATCAATAACGTTTTTATTGTGGATAAGATTTTTCGTTTTCTTAAAAATCAACGCTTCAGTGAAACGGGATTACTTATGGCAAAACATTGATCAGAACTTGCAGTGATCGGTTTTCTTGGATTCTGGAAGTTTGAAAAAGTCCAGAAGCGCTCATATTATTCTTAGAATGTCTTACATGAAGGTCTTGAACCTCTTAATGTACGATTCCTTTCATTAAATACAGTTCTCTTTCTTCCGAATGTTCACAACATGTACAGAATTTAAAGATAGAATTTTAGTGCTAAGTTAGATTTTGGGTTTGAATTAAGATTAAGGAACTAAAGCGAGGCGATGTGAACTACTGCAGTGGTTTTTGGCTGACACGTTCAGAAAATGGCACGCTCCGTGATGAAACGGAAGAAAGAAACAATAATCCAGCTTCATGACACACGATCGTGCACTTTACTCGATTTCATTTTCTCGGGCTGACTAATCGGTTGCTACAGTTATACTGCCATTTGGCGGTAAAGCATAGGAAACATTAATCAAAATATTTTTGCGTGGCATTCTTGGAGCCGAAAACTCTTAGAAATAGGATAAACTAAGGATCCAGCGAATTCTCTAATACTCAAGCTTGATACTGAAAATATTTGAGACTACTCAAGAGATAAAGAATTGGTATAGAACTAGTAAATGCTGATTGAATACAATGCGCGGTTTTGAAATAGCCCCATCTTGCATATCACCATCTGGTGTTGTAGGTAAAATGTTACTCGTCGATTTATTGAGTCAAAATAGAATTACTGACTAAGAACTATTACTGTAAACTTTCTTAGTACCACTCCCGACTCTAGCCCTGTCAGCCAAGCATGCATCGTGAATAATTATTAGTATCGCAATCACTAGGAATTCACAAGATTGTGGATCGACTGAAAAAGTCTTTGTAATTGCAATCATGTTTGTATACTTTAAGGTAGATTTTACGCACGAATAATGGCATTCGTTACCTTCGGACTCCCTATGTCGGGCTCTAAAATTCGATCTCAGAATGATGTCGATAAACTATTAATGAGAAAGTGTGGAGGAGAAGTAAGGACTGCATCAGCAAGATCTTTAGGCGGAAGAACAAAAACGTCAGAAATAGTTATGTCCTGAGGAAATTAGTTGCAAGAATCGAGGAACTGTAACTCTTGAAAAAGTTCTGGCTATACCAATCCATTCAGCTAACTTGAAAATGCATAGCAGATTGGCCACTTGAGAAGTTTAATGAATTATATATGTGCTTTTTACGCGAGATATGTTCCAACTCCCTTCAAAAATCCACGTACTACGAAATTAAGGATGTTGTACTCTTCAATAATCAAATTGACCACAACGAAAATGGTGTATTGCGTGACATGACGAAAAACAATGCCATTTTGTTCAAGAAGCTGTTCATCTAAACGATGTTATTTCTGGTACAGCTTGTGGCGATTGAAATTAAGAAAGATCTTATTGGTAGTAGAGGATCTATTTTATATCACGGCTGGACGGATAGCAGGACTGATTTTTCAGGAGTTTATCTGAGTAATGTCAAACTAAGAAACAAAATTAAACGAGGAATGCTATGTTGTGAATCTTCTGTAGAGTGTCATCTCATTTTTTTGGTACGATATTTAAAAGTTGAATTGCAATTCAGAAGAGAATCGATTTCGAAATTCAGAAGTACAAACTTTAACGCCAAAGCAAATTTTGACTGAGCCTATGAAAATTTGGTATATATGACTTAATTATATTGCAAAGAGTTCTGTTCTACATCGTAGGCCACTGCTCGGATACCTGAAAGTTCAACATGTTCGATGTCTTAGTCATATGCTTTATTTTGATGTACCGGATATGATTCGAAGCAATCCTTTACTACGCACTATGACTGGGTGCCGAATATAACTTAAAATTAGAGCAGCTTAAAGAAAAATGACAGATAATTTGCCTTGCTTACCAAAGAAGACAAGGTGGACATGTCAAATCCGAATGAAAGGAGCCTTAACAATGTACATGAAGAAACATCAAAGTTAACGATGGAAGGAATGCAGACTTGACTATGTAGACGGTTATGGGTTTCATGAGAAAGACTGCCAGAACTCACAAACAACTCGAGCAATGCGAAGCTGTAACAAACGAGCTACAAAAATTTTGATGTAAAGTTCTCTGAATTTCGTATTTTACTTGACGGACTCGGTGAATCAGTTCTAAAGGGATAAGGAAGGCCAGTAAATACGTTTTGCTAGAACAAATCTCCTAACCGGACAATTTTTTCGAACTAGGGCTAACGTTAATACAAATATGCTAGTGCAGTGGTACGAATGATGTAGAAAAACTGGCTAGCAAGTGCATACTAGTAGAATTTGAAGCCATGTAGTATTAGTTTTTCTCCGAAAAACGCTTCTAACATGGAAGAAAATTTTATAGGAGGAGTTTCAGCACACCGAGAACGGATGCTTTTACGACATCAGACACCGTATATCCATACAGTATTTTTGCTTGGTTCGACAGCACAAATTGAGCCGCTTTGGTCGAATGGAAAACATATACCAGATAACAGTCGTAGAAAGACGACAGATTTATGTGATATGTTAACCTCAGGATGATAAAAAAGAAGATGTAGCAGGTAGGCACGAGGAACGGTAGAGAAAATAGCGATGATAGAAGATGATGTTCCTTTCGCATATACCGTGCCCCTAAAGAATTTTGAGTCGCTCTCTTTATAGTACCATCTACAACAATACTGGGTAGGCTGACAGCATCTTTTCGTCAGAAAATTTACTCACCGATGCCAAATAAATCTCGTTTCAGTATATCAGCTTGCTTGCAACCACTTGAACGGTACAACATGGCTTTGTAGATTCAGATTGTACAATTTTGCTTGCATGGGCCAATTCGATGCAGGCGAATTTCGTTGGTTGGAGCTAAATATTCGCTTACGTATGGAGTCGGCATAGGCAGAGTAGAGCTTAGTCCGATCGGAATATCATTGAAGAATGGGATGCTGCCGATGTAGGTTTAATAGTTGTAGGCCCGTATACCAGTTCCCTGCGTTCGTCAGCAAAAATGGGATCCATGTGGCGATGGGAGGCTCTACAGTAGAGCGTGGTACCATAATCAGTCGCTACGAAAAGAGCTATCAACAGAGGAACTTCTGTCGTGCGCAGTAGAAATGATGGCGTTGTTGAGCATTGTGGTGCTGTTCATACACTACATCTTCTTTAGGTTAGCCATATGTAATAGAACTGGTGCAATTAAAACTAAAAATTTACACACGGTACAGTAGAGTGGCATGCAGTTGAAGTGCCTTTTTGTATCAGATAACCAATACTTATGACTCTACGGCTGCAATAGAGAGTGAGGGTGCGGAATAACGGTATTGACCAATGTTGCAGTGCCGTCAGAGTAGAAAATTGTAACCGTCCGAATACATTGTACCTATGGAATTGTAATATTCTCTATGATTTCGCCTGTACTGTTTTTAAACTTGCATTTTCACTTGAGCGCATGCATAAACAGGTTTTATCGCGCGATTGGTTTAGCGCGTTATTGATACATGAACATAAATATAACGTAGATGAATTAGAAAGCTGTTTCTCGGTGTAGCTTCCTTCTCGAAACAAATAACCTACTGTGCTACGCTGAAATCACGCTTTCATTTCAAGAAAAGTGATACAAGGCATAACATTTTCATTTTCTGTAGACCATAAACAGAATTGGTCGTACCACAAATGAAACCAACGGTGTTTATTTCATTGACTCCATGCGCGTCACGCACGGGTTTGGGGTCAATCACCTAATTTCTTTTTTGGGTCTGAGAGCAGTTCACTATAACGTCAAAAGGCTCTTTGAGTCTGTGAAAATGGAAAAGTGATACATAGCTACCCAATATACTTTCGTGTCATGTTTAGGCGCAATAGGAATACTCGAAAGCTTCAACTAATGCGTGTATTTCTGCATCGAGTACGGATCTTGCTGCTCTGCGACTCTTGCAGCTGGCATGGCGCAGAATGCATGCACCGTCGTGTTCGTCAAACAGAATTACGATATAGCTGATCTGATACGGGTATCAGAATTGGTCGCAAATGATGCTTCAGTATGGGCACCTATGTAATGACTCTTGACATTAAGTTTGCAATTACGAAGAGACAGATGGCAAAAGTTCTCGATGTATCATATGGTGTCATAGTATTCTTTAACATGCGATGTGTTGAAAGAATTCGTAGTGAATGAAGCGAGCTTGCAAGCGATCACACATCAATCAGGTCGACTGTGGAAAATCCATTATACTTGGGCGCGCGCGACACAGTCGTAACAGTACGAGGTTTGCGTCCGATGGTAACGCCTATGAGAGATCAATAGATGGGCGTGGATTAATGTAGAAGCCGTTGTCAGATCTATCGATTTAGACACCAGAGTAACGCATATCGCCGTACTCAGGTGACTTGAGTTCGAATCGTTCGCGAATTTCCTCAATCAGCTGCAAGAATGAGGAGTCACAACACGCTAACGTGCCGTCGACATAGGACGCTAGTATTCTAGCTAGCTGACCTTTCGTCTGTCTACAGAAAGCTATATCACTAGCAACAGTATGCACACCTAGGTTTTTTCTCAAGTTCTGAGCTAAAGTCGCATGTCAATAGTATCCTGTATCCGTTAATCTGTACAACGGTCGAAGTAACCTCAACATATATCCAGCAGTTACGGTACAGGGTCAAATTACCGCTTGTCAGTTTCGTAAACGAATCGAACTAAGTCACCAACATCAATCACGAGATCAGCCTTTTTTGAATGCATGATTACTGAACCCCCTGAATTCGAATTTCTGGCTGTGTAATAGCCACTTCACTTCGATATGCCTGCATAGTATCCGTTTTTCGCTACTGCGCAGGCAGTGTAGACTCTGTTGAGCGAATTAAAGGTATGTAACTGAAGGCTAGATAGGATAAAACGAGTCGTTTGGGACCCAGCGTATTTGCTATGCCCTAAACTGCGGGCTTCAGAATGATATTCGTGCCCAACTTGGGATGATTTTCTGGAAACTAAAGAATGAATTCGCTTTCAACAGAGATCTGCCTCAAAATAACCTTCAAAATGCTTTTCTAGCGATCGATTAATAATATCGGACAGTAATCAGTAAGTGGCTAGGCTAGATTTGAGGCTTTAATCTCGAGAGTCCGCGTAACAAAAAACGCCAAGCACTTCATCAATAAGTAATTTGCCATGTTCCTTACAAATTCAGAATTTGCGGCAGCATTCAAGAAAATTGCGATATTGAAATTGCCAAAACACACATTTCACGAGTTTCGAAAATCATGAAGTCTTGAGAATCTTCATAAAAAATTAAAAACTCTATTACCAGTTCAAGAAAGACTGTCTCCCTCGTCAGGCATACATTTTGCCTCTAACGATCATAAATTCGAGTGTCATTCAAGCTCGGACACTAATGAGAGCGTATACGCAAAATGATGGATACACCAAAGACAGATAGAAAAATTGTTACAGTGTTTATCGTTTTCATATTTCTCGATTCCACTAATTACATTACTATTCCAGTGCTTTAAGGCACTATTGCTACATTGATGTCGCTCTCACATTTTCAAGTATAACGCAATCCACTTCCGATGCTCTGGGTTCAAGCGCACAAATTTGTCGCGAATTCGCGGAAACATGAAACCCGCCTACGCGTGAGTCAACCGCAAAGGCTCTGAAACAATCAATCTTTTAAGCGCAACAGCTCTCGTTATCAAAGAAACAGCTGGATTCTTCGAACCTACTCACAGTCATTAATTTGATCTTGCTAACTCTTCGCCCAAAGACTGCATTTTAGAAAAGGGTAAATCGTGGATACAGTGACCTCAAGATCTGCTTTCTCATTTTAAGATAACACATTACAGTTGATTGAATATCTTTCTGTATCGCATGCAATTGTATTATTAAAGGTATCACAATCATGTCTCGAAGGCCAAACAAAAATGAAGAACATTATAACTGACCACCATCATTCACTCTCTGCAACCGTTAATGCTATCGTACAGCATTCGCGAATACGATGCAGAGCCAGCAGAGAAACCTTGGAGAGCTTTTTGAATGTAAAGGCGATTTGATACGTGCCTGATGTAAGGAAATACTAAAGAACTCCGTCCAATATCGCATCACGCTGCGTTTTTAAGTAATGATTAACCAGATCCTCTAGGATAACTCTAACGACTTTGAAAGCGGCAAACAACTCTCGAATCTCCGAAAACAAAGTACAGTAGATGCATTCTTTAACGAGGCTCGTTTTCAACATTTCGGCCTATTTCGTATTATGGATCAAGTGCTGAAGAATCATGAAGTCGACAGGCTTCCACGACCACCTCTGAACTTCCATTACTCTAGCACAGTTGCCTGGATAACCTTCCCGGAGATGAATTACACGCAGAACGCAGATCTGTGATCGCTTTAACGGCTCAATATGCTTTGAAGAATCCTAGTTCAACGTCCTCAGCTGCCTTCTCAACTACCCAAACTAGACCCCCGCATCTTTTGTGCCTTCGCCAGCGCCACTGAGTTACAAAAATCATTGATTAAATCAGTCGCTTTTCCTATTGTGTCAGCATAAGCTCAATCATCTGGCACTCCTACTTCATGACCATCGCTCAAAAATAACGCCTTGAACCAGTGCAATGAAGGTATTCTTCACCTCATGTATCCATACTTCTAATTGCAGCTCACGAATTTTTTATGACAGGTGCTCTACCTATTCTTACTGTGTTCCAGCCTCTTACTGTGATTCTCGTAAGGTTATCTAGAGCTGCTCTTGGATTCTGATTTCATAATTTGCTGCATCCCCAATCCGTGCCTCAGAACGTCCCGTCAAGTATCCCAGCCAAAACTGAGAAGGACAACATTGTACAGCATCGATAACGGAACCCACTATCATGAGCTACGAATCAACTTGGAAGTGCGTTGGGCATGCACAAAGATTTATTGGCCGGAATTGAATGCAATAGCAGTTCTGGTCCCTCACCCTGTCAGGATAAAATGAGTAATTTTCTTGACGGCGCCAAAATAAAGTAGGTAGTGTTGAAGAAACTTTTTTCTGGATCTGATTGAGATCGGTCATATTCAAGCTGCATAGGAAGAAGTGATCTACTCGTCTGCCGCATAAAACTCCACATTCTAATTTTTTCGCAGCATGGAAAGTAAGTTTCACGGGAACAAAGAAATCTTGAAATAAAGGCAACGAACCTGTCCACGGAGAGCTGGTACAAGGACTTGAGGGTCTACTCACGATACAGTGAACGTACACCAAAGCAATTGCATTTACTTACATCAGAGATGCATCCAATAAGGTTTCTGATACCGACACTAAGTTTTTGGAATCCGAGCCAATCAAGGAAATAGACCGCATCATGACAGTAAGACATGGATTGTACTTGATGAAGAAGCAGCGCTGTACTTCTAAGTCTGGTAGCTACTGACCGAAGCGCTCTGAATATTATGCCTGCATGCGTAGGTACGGAGTTGGCTTCATCACAACTGCCCTACTAAGTCGATGCCACTACTAATTTGTGCACCGAAAAAATATATAAAGATTTTTAAGTGAAATCCCATTTATAACTCGCGATGCCGATTTCACATATCGACTGTGTTTTATACTGGAGCACAGCAAAGCGTAATTGGAATGCGACAAGCGATAGCATACTGCAAGCAACACAACATTTGGTAAATACTGAATCCAGTATAAACCAATTTCAGGTTTGGTGATGGTGTATTCTCTTCTTTCAGCGCGAGTATGATCAGAATTGTAGGCCAAACAATGCGTTTTTGGGATCGAAGTGAAGGCCTCGTACAACTCTCTAAACATTTAGCGCTCATTTACAATGCTGTTGAGTTTCGCTTTCGCCACTTCACATTGTTTTCACACTCGACACAGAGCCGATTGAAAAAAGCTCTGCTGTACGCATTAGATATCATGAATTGTTTGAATTCTGCAACAATTCTGCCCTGACGGATCGTACGAACTGTGAGAGATTCATGTTGAATCCGCTTAGCGTCTTCGTAAATTGGATTCTGCATAAGAATGCGTGTTGATAAAGAAGGGTCATTTACGTCGATTCGTGCAAAAATTTTGCGAAGGCATCCGAAACTGACGTTCGAGATTTAGATTTAGAAGCAAATAAATCACTTTAATCTGGAGAAGGTTTTCATGCACCGGTAAGCTCAGTGTTCCTTACGAATCGAAAGAATATTCCAAAATGGACGATTTTGTCCATCTGAAGCGCGCTATTAAAGCTATAAACGATACCATGGGTCTCAAAAAGAACATTTCCTTGTACTTCGTGATCGGTTGTATACCTGGATTCCTTGCAACGGGGTCTTTAGTGCCAATGCCGCAGGAAAGAATGGACTATACAAATGCAGCTCGACGTGAAATGACGAATTTCACTGAAGAATCTCGAATTCGAGAGGCTCGCTCATTTCGGATTGCAATAAATGCAGATCTCTTGAATAAATGTGGTTGCTTCATTCGTGTCTTCCACAAAACTGACAAATGAAATCCTGGGCCTATCCTTTAATTCGCGTAGGTAGAATTATTGTATTCTTCATTGACAGCTATCGCGAATACAATTCCAGAAAGCAGGTCGGATCCCAAACAGTCTTCATGTCAATGTCATTTCTGGAGGGCATTTTCAGAATACTCTGCTTTTATCGCTTCCAAAATTATATTCTTGTGGTCCATGCAAATTTCAAACAGTTGGCTGCAATGAGATTTTGAGCGTCGTCGTCACTGAATTTGTGCATTAGACAGGGCCTTAAATGTGAATGGAAGGAGCTGATCAAGCTAGAGCGCGAGCATTACATATCTTTGTACGATTTAGTGCAAGAGAACTCATTCTTGAAGAAGATAAACTTCTTGGATCCAATATTATCCCTGGCTCTTTCTTAATTGCTATCAAAGTCTTGAAAGCAAGAATGACGATTTTAAACGCTCCACGTGTCGCTTTTAGGTATTGCGATGCGGGGAAACACTACTTTGTTCCTGATTTAAGGAATACCCGTTAGTGTTCAGTACGAATTTTGACTGCTCTCGCTCTAATATGGAATTCGACGGCAGAACTGATAGTGTTCTCCGGGGGCATTTCCAGTGAGCAAGAAAGCTACTCCGACAAGTTATGTTTTGACCGAACAAGCATTTCATTCTCGGACCAGAAAGAGGAATTATGAAAAATACACCGGCTTGTGGATTTCTAGTGTTTAGATCTACCGATCCGATTTGGCTTCAACATTCTTCAACGCTTAAATGTTGAACGTCTGAAGCCGTTACTATCTGATGTGAATTTAGCACTGCTGTGGCAATACCGTGCTCAATTATTTTGATTCATTCGTAGTCATAGTGATTCATGTGTGCTTGATATCGAACTTGCTCAAGTCACTGAGCATTAGATCACTATATTTCATGCGAAGCAATAGAATACTACCGTATGATACCTCCAGAAGACTCGAAATTTGTTTTTTTGCACAAGAAAAATTACTAGAACCCACACACACGCGCTTACACCGATTCATCATTCATCACAGACTCTGATCACCCGTCACAGATCGGGTGCCGTGTACACTTATGCATATCAAATGAAATGTCCCCATCTCGGGTACAAGATCTTCATGCTTGCGCTTACTAAACATCCTAATTTTAGAACTGGATTGATTGAGAAAATAGAAACTGTTTCCGTTCCATGATTGAGATCAGTGCGAACAGTTATAAGGATATGCAGCATTTTTAAAAAGGTACAACTATGGATGCAGTGAGAAAAGATCGAATTCTTCATTTATGCTAAAAAGTTGTAGATGATTATCATCCCTGTGTGTTGTATGCAACAGCATCAGTAAAAGTACTTCAACTATGCGTGGAGGCACATACAAAAACGAACTTTACCTTACACATCATTACCTACTATGATCTTTGTTATCTCTCTTTTTCTCTATAATGACTTCTTCCACCCTCTTTCAGGCACCACTCAGTTTATCTCACCTCAGAATCGGAGATTGCACTTCATGCGAGATAGGGTGAGTTAGGAAAATGTAATTTGTTCGAAACAAGAATTTTGCGCGGTAAATTCAGCAGCATCACAACCTAACCGACAAGTATGTCAGAAATCTATAGGATACACGTTACCTGCAACATCATTTCGAAAGTGCAGTTATTGGCTCAGGAGAATTTGTAAAGGAAATCCGCAATCTCGTCGTTCATGCTTGCTTCGCTCGTTCATGCTCATTTCGCAAAATCCTCAGTCACCACTTTACGTTTCAAACCAATTGGATGGTGGAACACGGTCATATTGGAATTTTCAGAATCAATTTTGTTTTGCTATTCAAACGCGTCACTACGAAGTACTGCTGCAAGTTGATCCCGCTCATTTCGGAATCATAAATTGTGATAGTTTTGCGTGAAGCTATAATCACAATGCCCAGAACGAAATTCCACATAGAATCTGAATAGTCCGCTGAAACTGGGTGTGAAATTATAGATCCACGTACTCCATGTGTAGTAATATAGGCGCCTCACCATTATCTCTCATATTCGGCTTGATCAAATCTATTCTCGATATTAGAACACATATTATAATCGAGCGGATAATTTTTGATGATATCATGCGTGAGAATTGCCACTGTTTCATGCTTGAAAATTTTAGTTTGTTCCTATACAACAGTCGAATAACTATTTGTATATTGTAAAATCGCCAGAATTTGCAATTATAAATTTATCCTCACAAAATCAAATATCAAATTATAGTGTTGCCATGTTACTACTCGGAAACCAAAACTGTGTTGATATAGCTTAATTTGGGGAATATTTGAACAAATTGATGAACTCAGACCATGAATATTAGCCTATGGCAGTCGCATATGACCAATGAAAGTATTTCGCAGAGAATCATGTTGTTCTTTGGAGTACAAGTCGAATATCTGATTTCTTTTTTCGTGTATACAATTAATCAAAAGCTCAAAAATCACGGGATCCAGTTTTTTGTTTCTTAAAATCTGCGTTATTGATATTTTGTATAAGTTTAGGTGTAGCTCTGAGTTCTATATTTTTCGGAACGTACATGTTCTTTCCTAGATATCCAAAATATGAACATTATTCGTCCATCATATGATTCAAGATTTGATTTTTATTTGTTCCCATTTGTCTTCTTCCTTTCTGTTTAAGGTCGATATGTACCGTGCAGTGCTTCAAAGAGATTTATAAGAATATGCTGCAGAAATCTTAGTCATCCACTATTGATTGCAACTGAATTTACAGTACAGGCATATTGAAGTGAGAAGTAGCAACAAAAAGAAATTTATTAACATAAAGAGTTTTTGGGAGAATTCAGGTTTGAATACGCAGAGAATAGCACCTTTCAACAATCTGTCACTACTATTCCAGATCAGCTATACTAGCATCTCAGGTAATTTCCAACTATAATTGAGCCTCTCCAAATTCCCTTTTGAGAAGAAGGATTCGTTAATATGTCGATGTTCTTCTGTACTAAGGGGGGGCGTCCAAATCTTCCGACATCAACTCGAGTGATCTAGTTTCGACTCTATATATTCTTCTTTGAACCTGTGTCTCAAGAAACGAGTTCGGAATCAAATGATTGTTAAAAGAATTACGTGGACATACTATTGCAATTTGTTGTTTATTCTTTTGTAATTTCAGAGGGTGGTTGCTTGTAACGTTTTCCTAATATCGAACACCTGCAAGTAGAAAGTATTTCTGGATTCTGGTAAGCATTTTTTGGGGAAGATCTGAGCCATAGACAGTCTCAATTCTATTTGAAAGCCCCTCTCATTCAAATCTTGTTCTGTGCGTACCTGTATTATAACGGATTATCCGCCAAATCAACACAAATCACATATTGAGGAACTGCAACTTGAAGACTCTGCTGTAGCAAACATCCTCTATTCAAAAATTTCAAAATTTGATCCTTGTGTTACTCAAAGTTAGAAGACCTCACGCCGTATGAGGTTACGAACAGCTGAGCTGGAAATCCGAGAAACTGTACAGTTATTTGGAAATTAGTCGTACGTCGAATTTTCACCGACGCAATAGAAACAATTGCGATGCGCTGGCATCGTTTCTATTCTGTGTTCTAAAACACGTAGCAAATGGTTTTCGAAAGATGTGACATAGTTATCATGCTGTAATAGAACAACGCAACGGGAACAGTCACAGCTGGAAGGTAGAAAATGGTACGGTATGAAGATTAATCCACAGAATCATCAAAAAGTAGAAGGGGAACAACGCACGCCATATACAGCTGTGCTTCGAGCCATCATCATTGCACGAAACAAGGCTCTGTAGTTTACTCGATTTATAGGATGACACTCACAGTTTGACAGGCAAAGGTGCGAAATGCTTTACTTCGAACCCTTTTGGGCGGCCATCTTTCTAATCTTGGTCGTCAGCTGTGCGTCTGGTCGGAGATCCGCCCCTCAAAAACCATGTGACTGTGTGCGGTGCAGGGAGAAAGGAACAGTATGTCCGCCATGCTGTCGTAAGAGAGTGAGAATGGTCTGTGCTCCTATGTGGCATGAATGTACTTCATATTCCTGTTGCCCCGGCTTGAAGTGCATTGGCCGGGAATCAGGCAAGTGGTGCGAGCCAAACAGGCGTGAACTCACGAAAAATGAGCACATATCTTTGTAAAGAGAACGGAGACGAGCACTGCCCCGTGGAAATTCTGAAATGCTATCAGGACAATTGTACTCGACTTTTTTAATAAATCAAAAAGCATGCAGCATGAGTAAGCTCAGTGACTTAAATTCGCTTCAACGAGAAAAATAGCAAATATTCGACTTAGTTCCTGTTGAAAAGGAAACTAGCGAAGGTTTTATCGGGAGTAAAGTGTGGAAGCAATGCGAATCTTGATTACTTCCAGCAGTGTTGTGAGGGGAAAGATCCTAATATACAATTCATCTCAGGGTGGTCTGTATCAAATTTCGGTGCCCTGAAACATGAAATCACATTCATTTTGTCGACGTGCTCTCAAATAGGAAGATAATTACCGTAAACCGGGATGAGCTGTACCCCTCCTTACAGTTCGACACCTGCGAGTTCTCAGTAAAATGCGGGTTTGAGCTCAAATCATATTGAGTATTCGTTAACATTGACTTGAATTCGATTTTGTACCAGTTAAACTAATGTAATACTAATCAATTCCATAAATGCATATATTACTTCTCATGCAATTCTAATTTCCGTTCGAAACACTCTCTAAATTGACCCTTGCTTTTCCATTAAGTCACTGTCTTACTACTTCCTGTCTAACTGCAACTCAGGTTAGTGTGTATCCAATCATACGCTGAATTGGGATGATTTCTCGAAGTAACTTCTGCAAATCGACCAACGTGTCCTTTTCATCAATCGAAACCATTTCTACTGTTTCAGAGGAGGCCGCACGGAAAGTGATATTTCGATTTCAATAATTCTCTAAATTATCATTTCGTGATTCCTGGGTACGCAAATTGATGAGTCATCTTTCAATCTACCCACAATAAAATATGTGATGTTGCTTCAGTTAAAAAACGCTGTTCATTATGAATTTCATACTGGACCACACGTGTGTATCGAGATACAGTTGAGAGGGGGGTACAACTCATTCCGGTTTACGGTACTCCACTCCAGAAAAATATAGAAGCGGAAGGGTACTTCATAACAGCCGTCCAAAATTTTCCACAGATGATACAACACTTGCGCTCAGACAACTCCAAATATCAGTGGCTGAGCACTTTTCTTTTCCAACGCTATTACTGTAAAATATCCTCCGGAGCAGACATTAGCGATGATGGCGTTTGCTTCGCAAGTTGAAATCAGGCCCACGTCAGCTATACTATAGTTAGGGTGTCTCCCATTCAAATCGAGAACTGCTAGTAGTACGAGGCGTTTCAGCGTATACTGTACTTGCGTCCACGAATCAGCGGCGATAACTGTTAGACAACTGATTGCATGTGTTTCAGAAAAACCTTAAAGCCCTGAATCGTGCCTGAAAGAAATTTGACACCTCCGCTGTATTCGAAGTTACTTCAATATTTTTCGCAGCATCACAACAACGCAGGGAGGATAAGAAATCTCTGATGTCTTCAATTCCCACCAAGTAATGTGATTCTTATATCGTGTCCTGATCTAGTCGGTCGGCTAATTTTTTGGTTTAGCAAGTCCTCTATGTGCTTACTTCTTCTTGCAGCAAGACTAGAGATTAGAAGCGGGTGCGTTGATATCTGGCATGCTGGAAGGCCAAAACGAATGTGAATTCGGAAATACTACTCAGATGTTGCTGTAATTACGCGGATTCATGCCTTACTGTAGTTGCTTCATAAAACAGAAAAAACACCTTCTATCCCTTTCAGTTTTTTCTAAGTGCCACAATGTGTAGTATCGAAGCAAGTGTCTCACGAGGATATGGTCCGAAATCGAAACACTAGAAATTTTGAAAGTTCCTCAATCTCTTTTCGTAAGGAAATCAACGGAGGTTCAACGCTACGCTCAAGGCAATGGCTGCTTTCAAACTTCTTGTACTCACCTTCTGCGTTATTTTCACGGCTAGTGTTTCAATGGCCCAGCCAGACGATGAAGAGGTTTCAGACGATATGGGACCTTGTGATTGTACAACATGTAAACGGCCTCCACAAACAGTTTGCCCGCACTGCTGCTACACCATCGTCAGAACCGCCTGTGTTCCAGAAAGTTCCGATTGCACCGTGTTTGCTTGCTGCTCTGGTCTTATTTGTCATTCTGCGGCGAGTGGAAAGCGTTGCAAACCAAAGGTAGTACGAGCATAACCCCAAGTGAAGCGACAGCATTGATACCAGTACGCTTTGGTCATAACGGGTCCATTTGTTTTGAATACTGTACGGTTAATCCAATGACTTGGACAAATGAATGAATAGTTGTTCCATGAATGTTATCGGAACTATTGCGTAGTAAAATAAAAGTCGTCTTCTGCTGTCAAAGTCTTCCTTGTTTTACGTTATCCCGCATCTACCCTCCCTTCATAGTTCGCAAAGGAGAGTATTCCCGTAATTGTGTCATGAAATCTAAAACATGGGCACTATTTTCACCTCTGCTGCTTTAAAGTAATACGGGTCTTCGAACTGATACCGAATATTCTACGCGACCTGTTCGAGTCCTGGCACCCTACGAATTTGTAATGTCTTTGGTCGGTGTCTCCTACACGGTTGCGCGGGAGCTGATTAGAACCAGAATTTGAACAGAAAGTATTCGAAGAAGGTTATTGTGAGATGGCAATTCTAAAAGCTAAATTAGCTGTCCGTCGCCGTATAAAACACTCTTGAGGACTCGTCTTGACACAAAAAAAGGATGAACAGCCGTCTGATACTCGTCATTTCGATTCATTATAGTGTCGAGTTATGTGACCTGAATCATGCTACATCAAAATTTTCAGTTCTAACCCTGTCACTTCTGGAGAGTAGTAGACGCAGGGAGTGAGAAATTTGAGTGGCTGCAACTTGGTTTAATTCAAACGAGTAGAATTATGACTTACTGTTACGAGGGTCAAAACTAACTTGGGAGTCGTAAACTCCAGGGTTCCCCTCTCTTGCGCCATTGTGGCTTCGTACATTGGTTAGTTCTGCTTACACCAGCAGGATACAAAGCGGGTTGTTTTAAAGTACAGCACCGAACAATACTCATTTTCTCTCAGAGGTAAGATCTGTATCGGAATACAATACATGCAGCGAGCCATAGCGTGAATAGTGTTTGCATGAGATTGATTGAGAATAGCATGGTTTGGTGAACGATAAGCAGGAGACTGAACATCAGTGGTACGTACAGGTAAACCTCCGAATAATTCAAATCACGTGACACCTTGGAAGCCGTGGAAAAAATGTGGACTGGAAGCAACTTCATGGAACAGAGTGCACTGCGCATTAAGTCTAGTTCTGTAAAGCAAATCATGGTGACAGCCGTTCCCCATCGAGCAAGATCCCAGCATACCGACGGAATAAAGTCGAGCCACGGCGCCGTCGCTCCAGCGTCTTTGTTGGAGGGCAGAATCTCGCTATTCTGATGGAACGCCGGCGGCGTGGAGTGCAGGGAAAAGTGCAGGATTTACCGGAAGTCACGCGATGCGCGAGAACAAAACCGAAACTAATTTTGCTCATTAACTACAGTAAGACCAACAATTTACGAGCATCACTACTACTAAGTTAAGTATCATCTTCTACTACAATGCTTGAGTTTAATTGAGAACGTTCTAAAAGTGACGTCTTTCCCCAATCCTTCAAAATCATATCGTTAAGCAATCGGAACCATATGTCATAATTCCATGCTATAGCAAGTTTGAGGTCTACTTCGTTTAGTTTGTAGTCCACTCCTTCATTAATCAAATCAGCCGCGAGTTCTACTTTCCTCTGACGAAATCGTTGTTTTGTGCGAGGAATAATACCGGCGTCTAGTAGCTTAAGTTTGGAAGTCGTACGCTTAGGAAGGAATGCAATGAACACAATTTGTAAATTACGCAGCAATTCAACGCTTATGTGGCACGACGAGTTGTCGAGCAACTGTAGTACTTCCTTCCGTCCCTGGACTGATATGTTTAAGTCGAATATTCCTAACTGTGCATGACAAATCTCTCGATTCATTCATGCCTTCAGGCCCGCGGCGTAATCGAATCCGAAATCCCCGGGCCCGTCGTTCCCGATTCATCGCAGGTGCTGTGTCCGCCCTACTACAAGAGGTGGAAATCGCTCGATCCCGTCGGCATTGGGGCAAGAAAGGAATGTGAATCTGTTTTTGTTCTGTTTCTTTCCCTAAAGCCGACCGGATCCGGTAGTGGATTTAGGCGTCATCCTATAAAACAGCCGAAATTCATGTGAATTGAACACATCCTGCTGGCTGTACCGAGCAATTAGTGCATGCAATTCAGGCAGGCACTCACGAATTGCGGCCTTGTCTGCATCTTCTCCCTCACAATACGACTTAAAACGATTGTAGTTGTGCCTTCCTAAACTTCGAAATCCAGCCGTTTGTAAATTTCATCGATATATACTCATCTGGATTGAAATTGCTGTTGATTGACTCTAGAATGCGACTGACTTTCTACTTGATTAATAAATTATGAATAAAAATTCTGTGCTCCCACAAAATCATAACCCACGCTACTAATTTTCCTTCCTTCTGTTTTCGTTGCACTGTAACTTCCCGTTTACGTTTCCGCTAATTAGAATTGAACTTTTGTGAAATTCGCTGTTCATCATGAGTAATTCGTAGAAACGCACGATAGTTCGGTTGTTTACGGAGTTTGAGTTGTGCTTCTGCCCCCGCGCTACTTCCGCCAAATCCTGCACTCCTCCCTGCACCCCACGCTGCTGGAATTCCATCAGAATAGCGAGCTTCTTATCCCAAGAAAGACGCTGCCGCGACGGCGCCACGGCTAGACTTCATTCCGTCAGTGTTGTGGGATGTCGCCCGGAAGAGGAACAGCTGTCAGTGTAACCTGCTTTACAGAACTGTATTTAATGCCTAGTGCACACTGTCCCACGAAGTTACATATTCGGAGGTTTACCTGTATGTACAACAGTGTATACAGTACACTCGGAACCAAATTCAGCAGTGTAATAACGGATTGATGGATTAATTTCTGCTCTGTTTCATATCTGGACACAGTTCAGTGTAGCAGTTCAGTGCTGGTATGAGATTACCGCACTGAACTGTGTACAGATATGGAATAGATCAGAACTAGATTCATGATTCAGAATTTATGGTATGAGGCCTCGCGAACAAGACCAGTCTTATTTTACTTGTTTTGTAGTCCAAGCAACCTATTTTAGCACAGTACGATGTAGAGCAATGCTGTCCCATGCAAGCGGAAGATCCTATCTCATATATTTCTTTTATTCGAACTGCCCGTTACTGCTTAAACGACTTTGTATCTATGGATTTCGGAAGCTTACATTTGCCAATAGTGAGCGGGTAATTCGGGTAAAATGGAATATCTATTTAAAGAAAGTCTAGTCTTTTGAGTGAGCGGGAGCAGTTTCACTTTGCAAAACAGTTGCGCATTGAGAAAGATTGAGCTCCCCATAGGATTCCTATGCGATTTTTAGAGTATAATATTACCTTCGAAAGTCCTTAGTTCTTGCCGAAAGCACTAAGATGTGCGGAACAGCATCATATAGTCACATCAACAGCACGCCAAATACCAGACTGATTTTGATCGACTTGTATGATGAGTAGCTTTCCGATATACAAGAACCATTCCATTACTTTCGAGAGAAAGCAAATTTTCTTGCGGAAGACTGCATAATGCCAAGACCGCCAACATATGAGCACGGTGGTACGTAGTGCGTGCACACTCAACCCACTCGTCTTAATCGAAAGATATGTGAAAGCTCGCAACTAAGACGAGCAGATTGAGGCCAAGTATGGATAACCGGACAAAATCAGCTGCACTTGACGAGCAGTAATTATGACCGCACAATTGTCTTGGAGTTCATGAGCAGTATATACTACTGTTTTTCACAGGCAGTTCAAGAACCCCATCTCTGATTTCCGCACCGTTTGATAGGTTCTTCCCTTTTCTCCCTATTGACAGTGATGGTGCGCAATATATTGGAATACCACTGTATTGAAATACTTATTTGCAATAATGAACTTCGAGTTTGATTTGTATTGCAGCACGTATCACGAATGAATAAGTATTGCTGTTTCATTTTATAATTTGAAACTTAACTTCACATGCAAATAAACAGTGTCAAAACAAACATAGCCAATATTCTCTTGAGATTTTACGTGATGTGGAGGAACCACTGCAATCAGCGAAGAATTTGCCCGACTCAAGGAGATTGCTTGGTAAATCGAAGGGTCTATTAATGCGCAACCAGTTGTGGGCACTTTACCAATACGCACAATAGCACACAAGCGCATTACAGTACTTGTGCGCTCAAACATGGGAAGATGCATATTAAAGGGAATGACCTACAGATCAGGATAGTCAGAATTAGCGCCGTCAGTCATCCTACGCATTCACTCCGTTGCTGCTGGTGCTCGTAAGCAACGACACCCGCTCTCCCGGCATCTAGTGACAATCCGGATTCTATTTGCACGGTGATGCGATTTTAGGATCGTTGTTTGCCTAAGCCGAAACAGTTGGCTTTAAATTTTTGATTATGCCGGAGAACGAGTCAGAGCTGACGCACTTGAAACTTTCGAATAAGGGCTCTTTCCATTTACATGCAAAAGTGAAGGATATAGCAACGAAGTATTTGCTGTTCAATGACTAGTTCGCTAACCTTCTAGATCTTTTCTTGCAATGCTCTGACATGTTCCTTTTCGAGGATAGTGCGGACGAAGATGTGAAGGCCACGAACCCTAAGAGGAATGATGTACGCGTAATCATATTCGACTACCTTGTCGAGGTAGATGTATGGTTTAACAGCGAATATATCGGGCGTATTTAGCTCTGCCTCAACATGGTTGAAAAAGCTGCCAGACCATACAAAATTTGTGAGGTGCCGGCTCAGTTCCTTAATTCGTTGCACACGACTAGCTTTGAGCCCAACTAATCGGCTTTTCAGGTTCTGATATTTGTTTCCTTTCTCATGAGCTTGACTCCTGAATTCACTTGCACTGTCTTCAATCGATATAGGGATATCAAATTGTTGATAACTTTACTGCAAGAAAAGGAATGTCAAATCAAGCCGGCAACAACACTTATTCATCAATGAATTAAAGCCACTCCGACTTCGCAAGACATAAAAATATGTTTCACCAATGTTGATGCTGCACGCCATCTTGTCGTTTCACTAGAAAACGAACGTGATGGACATTCAGTCGATGATGAATCTCCTCATTCATGAGAAAATTCTTAAGTGATAAAAATTCTATTGATCACGAAGTACTTTGCAATGAATTCCTTCTTTAAGAATCGCCGTATTACTGGCGCTTTGTCGGAATCGATTGCCATTACCTTTCGTGATTACGACCAATTTTCTATTCAATATTGCCTGATATCCCAGCAACGTGAAAACTTCTTCGTCAATATTCTAGCAAATGAGGCCCGAACAATTTTTCTGAGCAACGTGGGCCATGTAATGTTGTTCAAGGAAATAGAGAACGTTATGTTGAAGGAGTACAGTTCCAACTCAAGTCAGCTGCAAGTTCAGTGACTCTCACAAACGATGCATATCGACACCTTCATGGCCGAGAACGAGATAGGGAATCCAAGCGACGCACTCAAAAAATGGTAGACCAGATCTACGCCACAATGGCAACCGCAGTTTTACCCTGACGAACATAAGATTTTCTATCTACGTTTTGCCATTTTTGGAAAATATGTTCAAGACATCCTATTATTGAGGTGGATGCTAGAAGTCTCACGTGGAACACGTTTGTGACAGACGTTCAAGCATAATCTTCGTTGGAATCGGAAATCAGTAATGCGTACTAAGTACCGACGAACTACAGAAGATACGGTCGAGACCCTTGAAAAGTAGTTAAATACCCATGACACTTGCAAAATGAATACTCTAGGGCTATTATTTCATCCAAGCCAGGTCTGCTGACTGTCAAAGAATCAAGAAGGCTAGTAAAATGCCGAAAATGTTTGAAAAAGTGGAAACCTGGTCTGAGAGCCCGATGATACTTACCTAGTTGAGGACTAGATTGCAAAATTCGAAGATACATTGAACGAATAGGGGCCTTGGATTGAAGAAAACATCGCGGAACATGCAAAAAACTCTTCTCTACGGCATTTTCTACAGGACCAAGGGTGTACATACATCACACCTAGGATTTGTGTATCACGATGTAATACAGTATGTCAGCATCATCACGAACGTCAGTCACCTTCCTAATCATATCCGTCACTTGGAACTACCAAATTATACTTTGAGACGCTTGCTAGCGTACCAAAAATGGAATTAGTCGTCGATCTTGTTCAAGCAAGCATGCCTGCGCTTCTCGGTATGGATATAATCGATAAAGAACGCCTTCTCCTAAGACTGCATTCAGCCGGCTTGCCAAGCGTCAGCATCGAAACTCAGCAGATAGAGCATCAGTTTTCGTCGAATTTTGGTACATACTAATGGTAAAAAGCTCTATTCGACACTTCCATCTAAATTGACTACCAACATCGAGTGCCACGTTGCTAGAAGTCAGGTGAACAAGTTACACAGCAATTCTTTCATATATCAGCCGAAAAACTGTTCAATATCATACAGAAATCCCGTCCAGAAGATGCTACACAAAACCCTTGGAATTTTTTGAAGAAATAACGAAAAGCTGTGACGATTGCCAGCGTATAAGGAACGGACCTATACGATTCCGTGTAGTTTTGGGACAGGAGAAGCGAGGTTTAATGAGTTAATTCTGCCCCACGTAATGTAAATCAGGCACTGGCCAGTGCTTCGCATAGTTGAGGAAAGAAAACATTTCTCAGCCGAATGCTTTTTAGAAAAATTGAGCTCAGAAGAAATATGGAAATCCATTGTAAAATTCTGGGCTACCATATACACTGGCTTCCGAACCGTTTCTTGGTCGACCAGGGTAATGACCTTGGCAAGAGTGGCATATTCGCTTCATTAGTAGGAAACTCAAATGTCGAGCTACAGTCTACTGGTACTGAGGCTCATTCCAGCCTTGGACTAGGCGAGAGATACCATCAACCGTTGAGGAATAGAATCGGACAGTTGGTACTACAGTAACCCGACGCCGAAAACGAACTGCTACTTTCGCTCGCTGTTAAGGACATCAACGATACTTTCGGTCTTGAAGGTTTTGTGCCAACATCTCATACCAAGTTAAAAGTTACAAAACAGTGACCGTCATTAGCTATTGGGGAGTGCTTTGTACCTTTCCGCGTCATCTCTGTCGAGCTGAATAAAACGTTAGTTTACGTCCTGGATAAGAACGAGAATTCGATAACACTATTCACTTTCTTTCAACGCAAGAAGTACCAAGAACTGGCACAGCTATCGTGTGCAGATATGGTTGAACTACAAAGTCATTTATGTGCCCTATCAAATTCATGCTGTGCAATCAACCCCTGCGCTGATGAATCTGGTACATCCTTTACCGAATTTATCCATGCACGTGACTCCCGAGCTGCCTCAAAGCAAATGAAGGCAGCAATAAAGAAGGAAGTTTCTGGACTTTTAGACGCGGGGACATTCAAGGATGTTCTACTCTAGGAAGCGCCGCCAGATATCAACATTCTGCCTGGAAGATTCTTACTTGCCATCAAGTCTACAGTTGACGAAGAGGAAAAGTGCAAAGCTCGTTTCGTCATAGGTGGGCACCGAGATAAGTTGAAACACATGATGGTGCACAATTCTGCATCACTACAGCCTCGATCTGTACGGCTCTTATTCCCGCTAGCAGTAACACATGAGTTCGAAATATGGACGTACGACGTGACACAAGCCTACGAACGAAATGTTCACAAACAACTCGACATCGGTAATACGCCGGCTGAACAAGGCAGTATTGTTTGTTATGGACTATCCGATAACGTTACGCATCCCGAAACTAGACCTATCTACACTTCGGGTAATTGGCTTCTCAGATTCATCGTTCGTCAATGACCACGACGTATCTACTCAACTGGGTCACATAATATTCTATCGGACGAGAAGTGTCAATGCGTGGCGACGCATTTCAAGTCATGCGAATCGAGACAAATCGTTCGTTCGCCTATGGCAGGAGAAGTAATCGAGTTTAGTGATATGCTTGGTGCTGCAGCGACTTTAGCTAGTGAGTTAGATAGAAACAATTTATCCTCGCAATAAACCCCTGGATTTATTCACGTGTTCTAAGTCACTCTTTGATGTGATATCTAAGGGCTCGAGGACATCTGAAAAGCGACTTATGTTCGACATCGCAACTGATTGTAAGGGATTTCGCGACAAAGTTATCTCAGATATTGGATTCGTCCGGTCCAGTCACAATCTGGCTGGTGGACTTTCCAAACGAATGTCCCAAGTCACTTTGCACCGAGTAGTATCGGAAGAATTCAGCAAAGTCTGCGCCGGAAAGTGGTTTTAAGGAACTAGAAGCTTCGTACAATTGTTTCTTCTCTGTTCACCTCCTTCTCATCGCTTTACTCAAACTCAATTGTTTTCTTTCCTTTCAACAACGCAAGGATTCGTTCGGATTCTGGTAGTACAACCCTAACAAAACGAACGTTTCGTTCTGCACCTCCTACACAAGCCCCGAAGGTCGGCAATGTTAAGTCGAAATGCGTATCACTCGGTGGAATCTAGTTCGACTTCTCTGGATGCAACAGCAGCGAGAGCGTGAAGGTCACTACCTATACTGTCCAGCTGTATAATGAACACGCCTTCAACCAGCTTGCATTCCAGTTGAACCCTCCACGCCGGCCGGGCGTATCGATGGCTTTGAAAGCATTCGCTGATGCCTCCCTCACGCTACACCTAGAACCTTTCCGGCCTACTTTTTTCGGAAGAACGCTGGCTAGGTTCAACTGAGAACATTTTTTCCGGACCCCATAGGTGGCACACAACATAGCATTTAGGGGTTCTTCGCTCACTGCTAGGCGCACAGAATAAACCGCACAGGATGAGACGCAGTTTAAATTCGTGCTGTATTAAGCGTTGGTAATAAGGCCTCGCACCACATGCTGCCTCAAATATGCGTCGCCGAACCGAACTCCTGTCCTACCGATGCACAACTCCTAACCCGGGTGTGAGTGACAAAACTCCCACACCAACCGAGCGTAATAACGTCGTACAATATCATCTGCTGGGCTTCCGCTTTCATCTCTCGGCACTGTTGGGATGTGAAAAATCAGGTTGTTAACGCGCCTCCATTTGCGTAAATGGACTATAAATCGAAGAGTCTATTAATGCGCAACCAGTTTAGGGCACTTTTATCAACACGCAAAATAGCGCACAAGCACATTACAGGAATTGTGCGCTCAAACACATGCAAATGTATATTGAGGGGAATGAAGTCCCGATTAGGACTGTCAGAATTTTTCATAGTAAGCCATTGTTGTTTTGGATCGCTTTCATACGTGGTGAAACACCGCGGGCATTTCTCACCGGGCTCGTGAAACGCTTGCCCACGCTGTTCTGCCCGATACATGCTGTGATACTTCACAGCGCTGTAGGTCTTCTTCCTCATTCGCTCCGTCGCTGCTGGTGCTCGTGAGAACCGACACCCGCTCATTATCTTCCTATCGCTGCTCGCACCATTGCACCGACGTCGGCCTGTTATCTACCCGCCGCTGCTCGCCTCAGTAGGATCCGCCGCGCCGCTCTGTACCAACCGCTCGCTTGGTCACCCGGTCGAGAGAGGCCGCTCTATCGGCATTTAGTTACATGTTTGGGCTACATGAAGACAGCTGGAGGCATATTGCACCACGTATCGCACCAGCCGTAGATATTGCAATCCGTATTGCTTGAAGTTATGAAAAATATTGCGATTCAGTATTGAGTCAGAGTTCTGCAACGCTCAGAAATAGTAATGCAGGCAACACTGCCCATTGTACATTTCCTGAACATTTAGTGGACGCTGCTCAGCAATGTTGTTCTGGGTCACATTTTCGCGAATTTTTGCGCTTTTTTCATGGAATGAATTAATGTCAGTCTTTTAAAAGTTTGTCGAGGGTACAGTTTGCACCATTCGTTTACCGCGGTCATTCGATTATTATTTCAGCTAGTGCTTTTACATACATCTTTTGTAATTCATATGCCCAGTCCTATTTCTTTACTGCGAACTATATTACCTTGCAACATAGTATTGGAGCTTCTGCTACTGATCCGTTCAGGTCTAATTATCTCTTTTGCAAGGATATGACAAAAATAAATTCCGGTAATCCATTTCGGTTTCATGATTGCTTTTTTAGCACGCACCTCAATCAAGTTGCTTATTTCTTGAAACAAAGCTGTTTCATAAAATGTAAAGAAGTCGACTTGTGTGGAAACCGTGATTGCAAGATCGACGTCTACAATTTAGTCCTACCTGTGAAATCAGAATCATCGCATGATTCCGGTTTCCCCTTGACTTGTAGAAGGAAAGACCTGAGTGCAAGTATTGAGAAAGATTGCATAATCGAACTAAATACGGCACTGTATGCTGAACGGTACGAAGGTGTTCAATTACATGTAAACATGACCCAATAACTACCCGCTGTTATCGTTCGTACATACACCACCCATACAACAAGAGTTATCTTCCACACCAATTCGTTCGGCTAATCTGAAATATATTTCGTGTCCGATCAGAAGTAAGTTAACCTGAAGTTACATCCATCCGTATCATCACAAACACCACCCTTCCGCCGCTTAGGACACGCTCAGAAACAATCTTGGCTGTGTTCAACCCCGGTACTGTAGAGTCACTACCAATTATTTCTGTTATCCTACTACTGATTGTTGTAATGGATAGTATAAATAGAGGCATACCTACTTTGTTAGGTACAATAAAGATACTATGAACAACATTTCTACCGACGACTATCTCTACTACTGCCTTTTTCCTCCTCTTTATTTGTTTTGCCTTTTCAACTGTGCCAAAGGTTTCCTTACCACAACAACTGTAGGCCCGATATTCGACACTTGGCTCTTTGGGGGTTTTGCGCAGAGCACCGCAGGTAGGATATACTTCCGCTTCTGAATACTCTTGTCATGATTTATGAGCTTTGAACTAAAAACAGTGCTAATTCTGAAGATTCAGAATCGAACAGCTATTTGTACCGGAAATATATGCATGCATTAAAATCAAATGATTCCAGAAATGGTTTTTCCTGCCTGGGCCGGTTACACTTTTTGTCTTTCTAGTTGATGGATCAGGAGCTGTTTAGCAGACCTCCTTCTCTCAGCATGACATGTTCCTCGGCTCTGCGTTCAGAAGAAGCAGCAAAACCTGATGAATTCGTTGGCACGACTATTCTTGTATTTGAGCTTCGCCAATTTGTCGTTGTCGCCGAAAGAAATCGATAGTTCGCACATAATACTCGTTTGCACACTTAATACCGACACATTCATTTGATTTGGTGCGGCAGAAAAGTATGCTCTTATTTCGGCAGAATCACAGTGAAACTGGCTTGTTTGCCGAATGGGTTCGAATGCGTTGCGTCTCCTTGCTGTTCTGGTATTGCTTCTTGTTCTTGGGAATAGTGTAGGCGCTGCAAACAGAATCTAGTATCAAAGCAAACGGAATGATTCTGAATCCTCAACGCTGATTTAACAAAAATAAATCAAGAATCGGTGTATTTTCGTTCAATGAGCCAAAAGGTACTGAAATCGAGTGCATGCTCTTCTTTTAACAAATCGTTCTTGTGGTTCATCCAAAAACATGCATAGCTCACCGTCCAATGGAAGTGCTACCTTCATTCCGACAAGATTGCTACAGTGGTAAGTACGGATGATTCGGAACAGTAAATTTTCTTATTTTTCTACAATATTCAGTATAAACCTCGGCTGATTCAATCCATCTCTAATTGTCTATGCAACATTCTTTTCGGAACGGAGGTAGTGATGGCTTCTTCAGAAGAGTGTGCAATTATTTGAAAGTCTGTAATCGTACTAAAAGGGTTGCAATGAGTCCTCCGGATCTTGAGCTGCATCCAGGGAGGTAATATTTTACTTGATGCAGATTCAGCCGTTTCACGTGATTAGACTCGGTGTTAGAACTAATTTTCAACTTGTTTGGCTATTCGTGATGAAACTTAAGCTGATTCTTTACCACACTAATTTGTAGAACTTTTGTGGACCTAAAAAATAAAATATCTACCATGTTGATCAATAACTTACTCGAGCAAACGACAGGATTACTACCTCTGATAAGCATTAGAGAAGAAGAGGAACGGAAAATACAAACTATCACATGGACAGCTATAGTACCAATTTTGGTAACGAGCTCTGATAGGCGCAATCTTACGAAGTCTATTTTTCAAGTCCTTTGTAACCCGGATAAGTCAAATTAAACCTTGCGTTGTGCCGTTACCCATTCACTGGAACACCGAATTATGCAGACTGTTATTTTGAAAGGTCTCCATAGAATAGCGCCAAAAGGATAGGTAGAGGGATGTGTCAGAAGTAATGTTCTAAACGTTAAATCAGCCAAACGGCCCAACACCGCCTAGGTAAAAATTACCTATACCGTCAGCTCTCGTTCAATAGATCGGGAGCAATCAACGGGGTTTCAAGCCAAATGGCAAAGAAATTCCTATTTAGCTGCTCGAGATATTCTACAAACTACTTAGCTGTATTCTTAGAAGGTGTGGAGATATCTTCGGTCCTTTATTAAGTTCAATAGACTAGCTTTTTTAAAGCCAGAAACCGAAAATGTCTGAATGGTACCATTAAACAACAAAATCAATTTGGATGTAATATTCATAAATCGCCAAATTACAACTACATAGCCTCCTGTGACCATGGCAATACATCAGTTGACATAAATAAATCGAGTCACAAAATTTAAAAGTATTCAGTTAACATAAAAAATTTGACCACAGCAGAAACGATGACGGGTACCGTAGGAATCGAAGGCATAGCTTTGCACATGTTCTGCTTCCCACATCTGTCTAAGCTTGTGACGAATTTCTTACTTCCATATCTATCCGAATTTAGCACAAATAATAACATGGGATGATTTCTCTAATTTCAATGCGTATCAATTCTGTGAGAAACTGAGCAGTTAATACTGCATGGATGTAGGAAAAACCGGTAAGAAGAACATTTCTCTATTTCCGTTATCATGTTAGATAATTAAGCACTATAATTAAGCTGAAAATACTAAATTCATTCCGTTCTTTCTTGTATTTGGCTTCACCAGTACCGTGGTTTCTATTTAAAGCTTGCATCTCTATTTAGTAGCCATCTGTTGGAAAAATAACCTATCGTTTCAGATTTACTGGAAAGATCAAAAACTAGCAGAAAAAGCCTCGTTAATTGACAGGGCATGTAGGTCGAAAACTTTTTAATTTGACGCTTAAGATGATTTTGAATGAACACTACGTCAATTATGTGACAAATTCTGTGCCTTACAATTATATGGCCGAGAAAAATATGATTAAGTTTAATAATATTTCTTGGTTTAGATTTATATATCGCTCGTTTCAAAGTCCCGAACATGCCTCGTTCTTTCGTGCTGCTCCACAGATTTCATCAAAATGATTTGTCTGTGCCGAAATAATCAGAAAAACGCGGGTATGACTCTTATAATTAAAAAATATGCACTTTGTCCACTGTCTGAACTTAATCAAGACGAATTTTCCTTTCAAGACTATCTCCGAAAGACGATGTGCCAAGATGATTGTCGCGGGACTCCTCTCTAGACAAGATCCAGCAATCGACGTAGTACGGCGAGCTAAACGTTGTTTGCTAGCACCCAAACCCGAAACACGGCACAATACCCCAATCAGACTGGATTTCTCATTCCCACTATTCTGATCCAGTGAACTGTGGAACTCATAGAATTTTCAAACCGAATAGCAAGGTTGGGATGACCTTTCGGTATCATGTGACCTGCTGCTTAAGCCTAGTGGTGCTGAATTGGATTCTTGTCTCTGCTGCTGCAGATTCATTACCTTAATAGTTTAATTCCAGCCAGTCAATCTCAATTGCTTAAATAACTCAATTAGTTGATTGAATTGTATTTGATAATGCATTACAAAAATTCTGATCCAAGAATTACTTCGACAATCGTGGTTAAGAAATATTTCACCATGCATGAATAAGTTTTAATGGAAAATGCTTCTAAGATTCTGATGACCTTGTTCAAATTCGACTACAAAACTTTTAAATTCGATCAGCTAATCTATAGTACTATGTAATGTAAATTCTCAGAAGCAAAAACACTGGATCATCGCTGTTCCAAAGTGCCTACGTGCAAGAAATTATTTCTTCAAGCCTAAGTATGCATATAGGATAAGAGAACCATGTATTCTTTGTATCGAAGTAACGTATACGGAGATTTGCTTCAACTAGAAATACACCAGTAGCTCCTGCTTTTGTCACAAAGCAAAAGAGAACTTCTACGAACAAAAGGTTGAAATTCTACTCAAAATGAACTCAACCTCCATAGCTCTATTATGTTTGTCTTCATCATACTCTGATCAGAAAAAATTATCGTAAGTAGAGCGGCAGTAATAGAGCTTTTTTGGCGGTAGCATTATTTTCTTCTGGTTAATCTGAGAAGATACTAAGAAATGTTCCAACTTCAAGCTCACAGTTTACATTCCCACAGATATTCTTTCAAGAGAAAATTCATCTTAACAGTACCGGACTCATGACTATATCCAACACACTTTCAACTAAGAAATAGATGAATTTAGACTTGAACTGCACTTCTTACATGTCTCCTCAACAAGTACTCATGTTTGCACGTCGAAGTGACAAATTCATCGGCTGAATCGACTAAGTGCTTTTCGCAATGTATAATTTAATCATAAACCATGCAATCGGCGTAAAACTGCAAATACAACCCATCTCTTGTTGAGCAAAAATGATGCGGTTTCACGTACAATACGTGTTGCATGCTACTTCTCCAGAACACAAGGATATTTCAGTTGAATCTTTGGATAAATGCAATGGAAATAGCACGAAAAAGCTGTGCACCTCGTTTAGACTTCTTGATTGTCTACACTGAACGGCAAGAAACGAAAAGTGAAACCTGGATACCAAAGATAACATGGCACATTTTTCATAGTTTGTCCCATGATTTTGTGCAAAACCTACGTAGAAATTTTTTTCAGATACATCGTGTTAAATCATATCACTCTAAAATCTATAATTTAAGCAATTACCAAGTCGGTAACCTTGCTATACTGTGGTTCCACAAAATTTGTCGGAAGAGCAAAAGTGGGAAATTGGGGAAACTAAACGAAAATACAGAACGAAGCAGAGATTATTCCGAATGTACAATGAGGACAGATGTGCATGATTGGAGCTGAAGCATCGCTACATGTCCTACAATAATTTCATTTTTCCTGCAAATTTTGAATCCTATCACAACAACAATTTTGATGCACAATGTGCAGTAATTTAATTGCTACAATACGCTCACTTTCGTAATATTAGCAAACACTTGGTCCTAATCGAGTTATTCCATGGGTAAGAGGTCAATCTGAACTTCCTGTACCGTTAAGTACGCCCATAACGGATTTCTCAGCGTTTCGACTCAGTGGAACACCACTCACCGTATGTAGGTCCGAGTAGTACCTGTTAAAAGCGCTTGAAAGAGTTTACCATGTGGTGTTTG
>JAAUYH010055428.1_pt1 | contig 41356 bp, 35 predicted proteins | sample 7278061 | NCBI WGS metagenome assembly JAAUYH01 (sample SAMN14350203, study PRJNA611818) | marine sediment metagenome | isolation source: surface marine sediment (0.6m) | place: French Polynesia: Moorea | collected 2018-08
ACTTAATGCCTTTCCATGAGTGAATGTTCACGGCATTTAAAAATGCCGAGTCGCGCTTCATCTCCTACTTAAAAGATAGGAGTTTTCGCACTCCCGTGTTTTGTTATAATAAAGACAAATCATAGGACAGGCTAAAAATAGAGCCAATATTTTGCTATGTCCCCAATGTTCTAATTCAAAGTTAAGTTCTAATTCTTGACGTAACTCTTGAAACCAAGTAACATCACCTTTATCTTTGCGTGTCCCAGATTCAGTAAGATCCTGAGATGTGACAAGTATCCATTTTGTTAGTTTAAGTTCTTCTTGTCTTTTAGCTGTTGTTTGAAGTGACTTTTTGATTTCACTGCGATGAGATGAACTCAAAGGAGAAGGATAAAACTTATATTGATATCCGATAGTTCCTTCTTGACGAAAAGTGTTACCTTCAAAGCTATCTAGTCCATTATAATCTCCTGCTGCATCATTAAAATTATTAAAAGTTTTGCCCTTTTGTCGTGCATCATGAATTAATAGAAGATCCATGATGCGATCAAATTCTTTTCCTCCTTCTGTCCCTTTTGGTAATATGTCATATAAGGTTTTTACTGCTGGTAATCTAGGCCCAGTTGCAGGAGGAAGATTAGATATGGGTTCAGAGCTTTCCTCTAAAGATTGTTCTGGTTTTGACTGTTCTAATTTTCTTTGCTTCCATTCTTCGTCAAATGTTTGAAGATTCTCATTTTTTTCCTTAGACCACAGTTTGAGAGTAAAAGATAAATCTTGAGAGCCACGTTTTTTGATGTTTTTTTCAGGAATAATTTGCAAAAAGGTTCTCAAGTAACGAGTCAATGAGGTGTTGATTTGCTCTACAGTTAGCTCACCTTGATAACGATCATTTTTCGTTAATTCAACCAAAGTTTCTAGGTTAGTTTGTACGCTTAATTGAGGAGAAGCACTATTATCTTGTTTCCATTCCCACTTTAAAAAAGTATCTGTAGGATTTTTTGAGCTATTAACAGAATCGAGTATAACTTCTAAAAGTCGTTTAACTCTTGATTGAATGATAGGACCACAGGAAGGTTTTGCCATTGATACAATGCAATAATGTTTCTAAAACTATATTTCTCTGGAAGAATTGTAACATTACGCGCTCTTTGGACAAAGTCAAACAGCAACAGTTAAAAGATTTGTAAAAAAAATTGAGTACAAGAAAAGCACTTAGAAATCTTGCCTTGTTTCGATCTCCAGTGCTTTCTTGTTCACGCTCTCACACCACAAAATCACTCTTTCACACCACAATCGAATTCAATCGATTAGTAATTAAGATAAAAATTTTATTCTTAGATTTCAAGCAATAATAGACAGTTTTAAAACTGTCACTTTGTTAGCAATAAATAATAAAGTTTTTCTAAAGACAATTTGAGGAATTTTATTTTATTTTTATAGTTACAGCTTAATGAAAGCTATCAATCCTCTATCGTTTGAGGGAAATAATAATTTATTTAGAAACTATCTTTTTGAATATGATTTCTGAGATTCAATTCCCCCAACTGTTTTAAGTTGGGGGTTATTTTTATATGGATTTATTACTATCGGTAAGGTGGGGAGTGCATCGGCCTACAAGGTTTTGCAAAACTATTTAACAATTTGGACCGGCATGACTAAATAAGTCATTTGTACCCCCCCCAACGGGTTAAAAATCACCGGTTGATTGCCTTCGTTTAGCTGCATTTTAATTTCTGTGGTGGGTAATGCCTTTAAGCCATCCATTAAATATTTAACATTAAACGCAATTTCCCCACTCTCTCCAGTCACTTCTGCCGGCATCGATTCTTTGGCACTACCTAAATCTTGGGTTTCGACGGATAAGGAAACTTGCCCTTCTTCATGACTAAACGTACACTTAACTAAGTTGTTTTTTTGATCCGCTAAAACGGCTACCCTTTCTAGACTACTTAATAACCGTTTTCTTTCTAAACTAATGGTACGAGTAAACTGTTTAGGAATGAGCATTTGATAATTAGGATAGGCCCCATCCAATTTACGAACCGTTAACCGTTGATGGCCCAATTGAAACACCACTTGCGCTTCATCAACCTGTAACGCGATGGTATCAGATTCGCTGCGATTACCGATCATCCGTTCTAATTCCCGCAACGCCCGCGCCGGAATAGTTACAGCAAACCCTTCTAGATTAGGCATTTCAGTCGTGGTATCTTCTTCGTTATCCTCATCGGTTTGTGCAGATAACGTGGTTTCTACCACCGATAAACGATGGCCATCAGTGGCCGCAAACTCCAAACTATCAGGGGTACCGGTTAAATGAACCCCGGTTAAAATTTGTTTGGTTTCGTCGCTACTGGCCGCAAATAAAGCCCCTTTTAAGCCTTCGGTTAACATAACAATGGGGAGTTGAACTGATTCCCCTTCTTCAATGGTGGGTAAGGGGGGAAATTCCTCAGCATCCATGGCCCGCACTTGAAACTGTCCTGATGCTGATTTTAAAGCTACAATTTGACTGTCATTGTCATCGTTTTCTTCGGCCATCAGAGTAATTTCCCCTTCAGGAAGTCGTGATACAATATCATTGAGAAGTTTAGCCGGCAAGGTAATGGTTCCATCTTCGCTAACGTCGGCACTAAAACTGGTTTCAATGCCCAAACTGAGGTCGAATGCAGTTAAGCTAACTCGGTTCTTTTCACTATCAGCCACCAGTAACACATTGGCTAAGATAGGATGAGTAGGACGAGAAGGGACAGCCCGACTGACTAGAGATAAATTGCTATTGAGATCACTTTGACTACAAACGAATTTCATAGAGAGTTGAAAAGCTGATAAACGTAGATCAATTGTATTTTGACTTAAAATTGAGCTTTTATTACTTAAATTTTTCTTCGGTTTAGCCAGAGGTCTGTGGAAAAACTGTGGAAAAACTTCGGGGGTTTGTACCACTTTCTCCATTTAATCCGAAAAATTAGCTAATTTTACTATGGAGTATTAAAATCTAGAAAAATGAAAAACAAAGAAAATAAAAGTTTAAAAGACTATAAAAAAGAAATTACCCTTTAAATACCATAATTGACTTTAATATTGCTCCTTTTGACTCCTAAATTTCAATTTATTGACTCCTCAACTTCATCATCACTCCATTGCATTTAAGTAATATCTAGGATATCTAGAATAAAAACCCAAAAACAACTAAAAATCGTATTTTTTGAACTATATTGTCAAATTGTCTTATTTTAGGGAATTTTAATGTTTTCCACAGACTCTAACAGCAGTTTTCAATTGAGTATATCAAAGTTTTAGTTAAGTGAGTGTGGAGAGTGTGAGGAGAATTTGCATTTTAGTGTTTAATCTATGCCAATGAAAACTGCCATAAAATAGGTAGACAAAAATAAACATCATACCAATTTTCAAAAGTAAACTTAATCCTATTGAGCAAGTTTTACCATCCCTGAAACGAAAGCTTTCATCTAATTCCACCTTTTGAAATATTACCTTTATTTCTACTTAATTCCACTTTTTGTTAATAAATCAAATAGTAAAAAGTCTAAATATCCCTTATTTTTGGGACTGACATCACCCTATTGAATTTCATAATATGAGGGTAGTAACCCAATGAAAGTAAATTATCTATTTTAGATAGCTGCAACGATTTTCTACTATTTATTTTTGATATTTACTGACATAAATGGGATGTACCTAGACAATAAGTTATCAGGTGTTAATATGCCAAATACAGTTATCAAGGATAATCATATTACCCTCAATGGAGTATCTTACTTCAGAGGACACGCTGAAGAAACACGACTCGGGAGCATTGGAGAAATGCGTCAATCTCCTCTAAGGATGAATTATCTTGATGTTAAAGATCAAATCCCCCCCAAAAAGATCAAAGTCATAAAATCCAGTATTATCGCAATTGATTTCAGTCGGTTATCAAAAACTGATATCGGTTCTGCTGTGAAGGCCATTATTCCCATTGGTGGTGTGCCTGTACCTACAGCATTAGACGTTAATACAACGTTTGAAATGTTTAAGTCAGGGGAACTCAAACTGGTTAAATTTTCTGTTAGAAATAATGACATGATCCGAGCTTGTAATGGATCTCCACGTAAACTTGAGAATCTTATTAATTGGGGTAAGGATGCACGAGTTGTACTTCAGATTCTTTCAATTATGGATGCCAAGCTAGCTTCTAAGTTTGATAATAATGTAGAGAGTAACCTTTCAGTTGGAGAAGACAATACGGTGAAGGCTACAGTCAATGTGAGTCATTCCAAGCAAGGTGAACTTACGGTAACTTTTTCAGAAGGGACCACCTTTGCCTACCTCCTAGGTAAATTTGATTGGGATGCAAACCTTAGGAGGAACAAGACCAAAATTGTGGATATTGATATTGATCAATGGGGCCCCGGTTAAATGGGATTTTGATGCTTTCTCTGGCTAAAAATTAGGTGAAAGCTTTACTGTTCGGCGGATTTACTTCTCCAGAGATAAATCCGCTTACTTTTGGGAATTGTTATTAGTTTCTAGTAACATTAATCACGGCGATTTTTGTCATTTGCTTTAAAAATGGGTATGGTGACCTTTTTTTCTCCTCCCATCTTCCCATCATATGAGTGAAATTTTTACGAAAAAAGTTTGGTTTTCTAACGTCAAAAATGACTTGTTAGCAGGGACACTTGTTGCTTTAGCCCTGATTCCTGAAGCAATCTCTTTCTCCATTATTGCTGGAGTTGACCCGAAAGTGGGGTTATATGCCTCCTTTTCTGTTGCAGTCATCACCGCCTTTATGGGGGGTCGTCCGGGGATGATTTCGGCAGCGACAGGAGGGATGGCTCTACTAATGACGACTTTAGTCAAAGGTCATCCCGAAAATGGGTTACAATACCTCTTGGCTGCCACCATTCTTGCAGGCATTCTACAACTTCTCTGGAGTTGGATCAAACTGCCAAATCAAATGCGGTTTGTGCCTCGTTCCGTAATGATCGGATTTGTCAATGCTTTGGCTATCCTGATTTTCCAGGCACAACTCCCCCAGTTTGAAGGGGCTTCTTTCCTAGTTTATGCCTTGGTTGCTGTGGGCTTAGGTATTATTTATGGGCTACCACGCCTAACTACTATCGTTCCCTCTCCTTTAGTGGCGATTGTCATGATTACTGCCGCCTCTTGGATAGGAAAATGGGATATCCGTACGGTGGGAGATCAAGGGGCGTTACCCAGCAGTTTGCCGATTTTTGCCATTCCCCAAGTTCCTTTTAATTTTGAAACCTTACAAATCATCCTCCCTTATGCGTTAGCCCTCTCTTTGGTAGGGGTACTCCAATCCTGTTTAACCGCTAATGTTATTGATGATTTAACCGACACCTCTAGCAATAAAAATCAAGAAGCCTTTGCCCACGGAACGGCCAATATTATCACTGGATTTTTGGGCGGTATGGCTGGATCTGCCATGATTGGTCAATCGGTGATTAATATTCGTTCTGGGGGACGGGCCCGCCTGTCTACCCTCAGTGCCGGCATTTTTCTATTTATTTTTATTATTGTTTTTGGAGAATGGGTTGCAGAAATTCCCATGGCTGCTTTAGTGGCAGTGATGATTATGGTTTCTATTAGTACCTTTAACTGGGCTTCTATTATAAATATTCACAAACTCCCTAAGAACGAAACTGCCGTGATGATCACCACTGTGTTCATTACAGTGTTAACCCGTAATTTAGCCATTGGGGTATTAATTGGCGTTGCTATGAGTGCAATTTTCTTTAGTCGGAAAATTGCTAATCTCATTCATGTTGACTCTTACTTAAAAGAAGAAGGGAAAGAGCGTATTTATAGCGTCAATGGACAAGTGTTTTTTGTCTCTGTGGATACCTTTTTAAGTGCTTTTGATTTTCGCGAAAAATTAGAGAGAGTAACAGTAGATTTAACCCATGCCCATTTATGGGATCATTCAGCCGTCGATGCAGTAGATAAAGTGGTATTGCGTTATCGTAAACGAGGGGTAGAAGTGGAATTAATTGGTCTAAACGAAGCCAGTGCTACCCTTTTAGAACGACTAGCAATTCATGATGAACCTGATGCTTTGGATAAAATAGGCAATCATTAAGTTTTTTTTGTAGAGGCCATAGCCTCTACAATTTAGACTAGGCACTATACTGCCATTCTTGGGTTTTTTCTCGAATTCTTTCCAACTGATAGGCTAACAATTCTCGGATTTCCCCGTAATTTTCTAATTCAGTTAGATGGGTTTTGCTTTGTAATAATTGACTATGTTGTTCAAGGTTTTCAAGTCTTTGGGTCGTTTGACTCATGATTTGATTAGCTAAACCGATTTTCTCCGATAATTGTTGTTCATTTCCAGAAACGATCATTGGTGCATCTAATAGGTTAATCACCTTTTTGATTTCTGTGAGACATAAAGAAAGTTGTTGTTGATAATCGTCAAAAATGGCTTGTACGGTTTTATTTTGGGCAGATGATAAATTGTTCATGAAAATTAATCCTAACTATACAACTCCTACAAAATAATTGGATTTGATACTAACACTGCTTCCTCAAATGGGAGGTTATTTTTAGATAGTTTTAAGGATTTATCCCTTAGTGATTACTAAAAGAAAAGTATAGTTATTTGCTATTTCATCACATCCAATTCGTCAACAAAATGACATAAAACTTTATAATACGAAAATGGATATCGATCAGAACTATTGCTAAGTTTTATCACAAAAATGACTCAGTATTTTTTAATTATGATGAGATCAAAGAAGTATTATTGTAGATTGTACATAATCATTCTATTGCCAATTATCAAGCCGTTTTAAAATGTGCTTTCAATAGTACAACAGGGATATGTGTTAATCATCATCTCGAGGTTAAAGGAAATGATGAGAAAGTCAACTCCAGAAAACTCAATGCTTACCACATTTGTCGTTGGTATCAATTTTTGTAACCTGAAACTATATCAGTTGAGGAGTTTTCTGAGAAATGTCCTAAGCAAACGGATACAGTGATTCAAAATGTCCCCATCCAAGTTATACTTAATAGGTTGAGGGAATGTACCTCAATACGCTTTAATAAAAATAAAGCTCGTCAGTATCATAGCTGACAGTCGATAGAACATCACAGAAACAAAACAGGAGGTGTAAACTTACATAATGACCCAAGTAGTTGTTGGTCAAAACGAGCCCATTGAATCTGCGTTACGTCGGTTTAAACGACAGGTTGCTAAAGCTGGAATCTACACAGACTACAAAAAGCACCAATTTTTTGAAACGCCACAAGAAAAACGCAAGCGCAAAGAAGCGACTCGGCGAAGACAGCGATCGCGTCGCCATTAAATCTTAAAGATTCTTTGCCCATAGCGGTATGTTAATTCATATAATTACCCTTCCTACTTCTATTTAGGTAAGGTTACATAGCCCTAACAACAGTCAAGTTAGGGCTTTTGAATAGATAAAAATCTTAAATGATAATTGTCTTCAGTTTCTGGGTATCCTATCTTATAGGACTTATGACTGTTTGTCACGACTAAAGCTTATTTTTTGATGACTTCTTATGCGTACAATTCTAGTAGCCGATGATAGCACTGCTCAACGTGAACTAATTGCTGGTTTACTAACAGATAATGGTTTTTCTGTTACCACCGCTATGGATGGGGCTGAAGCCTTAGAAAAGCTCAAATCTCTCGTTCCTGACTTGATTATTCTTGATGTGGTTATGCCTAATCTAAATGGTTATCAGACCTGTCGTAGTATTAAAAGCGATCCAAAAACGGAACATATTCCTGTAATTCTTTGTTCAACAAAAAGTACCCAAGTAGATAGTTATTGGGGATTAAAACAAGGTGCTGATGCTTATATTGTCAAGCCATTCCCCCATGATGAATTATTGGGTACAGTCAAACAATTATTGCGAAATAGTTAGCTAATGTTAAAGTAAAAAACTTAGAATTGAGAAGGGATCTACTTCTACTATTCTCTGTCTTTATGATAGCTCTAGATATTAAGATGATTCAAGAACTATATTTACGGTCAGGGTTCGTGATACATTAGCATTAATCGTTCAATAATGTTCTCGAATGCCTACCCTCACCGCAACTCCTTTAAATTTTCCCTTAACTGCCGTTGTTGGCCAAGAAGCCATCAAACTCGCCTTATTATTAGCAGCAGTCGACCCAGGTTTAGGAGGTGTGGTTATTGCAGGAAGACGAGGTACTGCAAAATCAGTGCTTGCTAGGGGAATACACGCCCTTTTGCCCCCAATTGAAAGAATAGAAGATAATCCCTTTAACTGCGATCGCAACAAACCCAGTGAATGGGACAACAACACCCAAGAACAATATTTAAACCAACGTCCCGAAGACATCCCCACAGAAATAGTCCCCGCCCCCTTTATTCAAGTTCCCATCGGTGTTACAGAAGATCGATTATTAGGCTCAGTAGATGTCGAAGAGTCCGTTAAACAAGGAGAAGCTATCTTTCAACCCGGTTTATTGGCACAAGCACACCGAGGGGTGTTATATGTAGATGAGATCAACCTTTTAGACGATCAAATCTCCAACCAACTGTTAAGCGTATTAACCGACGGGAGAAACCAAATAGAGAGAGAAGGGATCAGCTTTCAACATCCCTGTCAACCCATTCTTATTGCGACTTATAACCCCGAGGAAGGGCCCTTAAGACGGCATTTACTGGATCGAATTGCGATCGCCTTATCAGCAGATGGCGTTTTAGCCCTAGATCAACGAGTACAAGCGGTAAACCAAGCCCTAGACTATGCTAACTCCCCTCAAGCCTTTTTAGCTCAATATAACGACGAAATCGACGATATTAAGACTCAAATCATCCTCGCCAGGGAATGGTTAAAAGAAGTGACCATTACTCCTGATCAGATTCAATATTTAGTCGAAGAAGCCATCAGAGGAGGGGTAGAAGGACACAGGGCAGAATTGTTTGCCGTTCGAGTTGCCAAAGCCTCAGCAGCCCTAGATGGACGAAATACCATCAATTCAGACGATCTTAGACGGGCAGTAGAACTGGTGATCGTCCCTCGTTCCACTATGATGCAACCCCCCCCAGAAGATGCGCCCCAACCTCCCCCTCCTCCCCCACCACAGCAACCTCAAGATGAGTCCAACCAAGACCAAGAGGAACAAGAAGAGGAAGAAGATAACAACGAAGAACCGGAACAAGAACCCCCAGGAATACCTGAAGAGTTCGTCTTTGACATAGAAGGAGTCATCTTAGACCCCAGTGTGCTTTATTTTGCCCAGATGGCACAAAACCAAGGAAAATCAGGCAGTCGTAGTATTATCTTTTCCGATGATAGGGGACGCTACGTTAAACCCATGTTACCCAAAGGCAAAGTAAGACGTATTGCCGTCGATGCCACATTACGAGCAGCAGCCCCCTATCAAAAATCCCGCCGTTTAAGGCATCCTGGACGCAATGTCATCGTAGAACAGGGTGATATACGTTCTAAGCGTTTAGCACGGAAAGCAGGGGCTTTAATCGTCTTTGTGGTGGATGCTTCGGGGTCAATGGCCTTGAACCGAATGCAGTCCGCTAAAGGGGCAGTGATGCGTCTGTTGACAGAAGCTTACGAAAACAGGGACCAAGTGGCGTTAATACCCTTCAGAGGGGAACAAGCAGACGTATTGTTACCCCCCACTCGTTCCATTTCTTTAGCCCGTAAACGCTTAGAAACCTTGCCTTGTGGCGGTGGTTCACCTTTAGCGCATGGTTTGACTCAAGCGGTTCATGTGGGAATGAATGCAAAGATGTCCGGGGATATTGGTCAGGTGGTGATCGTTGCTATTACCGATGGACGGGGTAATATTCCTTTAGCCAAGTCTTTAGGGGAACCCATACCCGAAGGAGAAAAGCCAGATATTAAGCAAGAATTGTTAGATATTGCGGGAAAAATTCGGGGGTTAGGCATTAAATTGTTGATGATAGATACGGAGAAAAAATTCGTTTCTACTGGGTTTGGGAAGGAGATGGCACAAACCGCAGGAGGCACTTATTATCAGTTACCAAGAGCAACGGATCAAGCGATCGCACAGATGGCGAGAGGAGCGATCGCTGATTTAAAATAGAGATAAGTATAATTGGAGGTTAAAATGTTGTTTTCATACTTTTCCTTGCTAGTCCGATAGTGTGATTTTTAATCTTATAACCTGATCATTGAACTCATTCAACACAGAGGTCAACAACTAATGACAATAGACGTTAGAGAAGCAGTTAGTAAAGCCAAAAATCATTTGAATCAAATTATCGATCTTTTTGGTAATGTCAATGATATAAGATTAGAAGAAATTGAACTATCATCAGACAACAAATCTTGGTTAATCACCTTAGGGTTTTTATTTGATCCACCAATAAATCAACAAAAAAATCTTCCTGATGTATTAAAGAAAGCAATGAATATAAGAGAATATAAGATTGTCGAAATAGATGCAGAAACAGGAGAACTTAAATCAATTAAAATCAGAGAATTATAATGGATTATGTTCAGAAACTTTTGAATAAATATCAAAACAAAGGAATTGTAATTGATACCAATATTTTATTACTTTTGATTGTAGGAAGTGCCAATCGTAAACGAATTTCTCAGTTTAAACGAACTCAACAATTTATTCCTGAAGATTATGATTTATTAATTGAACTTATTAATCTATATTTTAGACAATTTTCTAATTTATCAGTACAAAATTGGGTTGGTTAATTTACTACTTTTCTAGATAAGTATTATAAACCCGTCTTTTTGTTATTACAGCTTATCCAGGAGGTAACCCGTAAATTATTGTTATTGATCACTATCTTCTACATAAGATGACAGAAGATAGTTAATCTCTTTTAAGAGTTTAAAAGTTATTCCTCAGAACAACTAAAGCATTCTTAAACTCCTGTAATTTAGATGATGGAACACTTTTTGAACAAGTATCAATCATATCACTACCATTAACGTTTGTTGTCATCACTCTAGAGACTTTTGTGAAATATTCTTCAGCTTCTCTTCCTCTTAATGTTGATGATTTGTTAACAACTTCATTAATTATGGAATTACACAAATCATTATCAGTTAACTCCTGGGATGAGTTAGATGAGGTTGACGAAGATGGTTTTGTCTGCTGAGAAGAAGATACTGATGCAGTTGAACTGATTGAAGTTGTATTATTAGAACTTATTGAACTGTCAGGTATCATATTACCCAATAGGCCAAAGATATATAATGAGAGAATAATTCTATATAATCTGGGAGACCGCCATAAGGGTAAATCTGGTCTGCTGGCAAACCCCGATATATACCACTTCCAAAAACGACTAAGAATTAATTTTCCATAACTTTTAATTCCTGAATTGTTATCTTTTTGAGAATGCTCTTGAGACGAAGAAACTGTATCAATCAATTTATTCGAGGTCGTAAATTCTTCTTTTTTATCATTTGTAACCGGTAAAATAGGCTGATTTTTATCTTCATTACTAGAGTTAATATTAACTTGATTTTTTTCAAAAAGTACCCCTAAAATCTTTTGCCAGGTCTTATTATCTGTTATGGCAAGAAACTTTCGACCATCTTCTAACTCACAGGAAAAACAAATTTCCGTTTTATTCCCTCCTGAGAGAATACCAGCAAGTCCACCTACAGCAAAACCAACACCACCAGTTAATACACCTCCTAAAAAAGCCCCAAGGAATCCCCATCCGGCACTACCTGACAACTTTTTGAGTTTTTCTTCTGTTTGTACTTCAGCATTTTTGACCCATTTTGGATCGATTCTCTGTTTACCTTTGCGAAGATCTCCTGCCAAAACTTTGATAATCGCCATACGGACTCCCATAACAACTATACTCTATGTATATAAAGAGTTCCCAATTATTCACGTAAAATTCCTAAGTATGATCTCCTATCTTATAGGTTGGGTTAAGGTAATGTTTCTGTAATTAACTATAGTTTGAAAATGGTGATTAAATTAACCTAACTATTAGGATGAAAATAACGATATATTTCTGTAGCTAAAGCTTCACCAATACCTGAAACTTCTTGTAACTTGTCAATAGAAGCTTCTCGAATATAATCAATAGAATGAAAGTGGGCAAGGAGTTGTTTTTGTCGCTGAAACCCTAATCCTGGAATATCGTCTAAACGAGAGTGACGACTTTTTTTTAACCGTTGTTGACGATGAAAGGTTACTGCAAATCGATGGGCTTCATCTCGCACTCTTCTTAATAATTGAACCCCCGGTTGTTCGGGATGGGTATCTAAAGGTTGAGATTGGCCAGGTAAGAAAATTTCTTCTCGTTTTTTTGCCAAACTAATCACTGGCAAGGGAGGAATAAGATTCATAGTTTCTAAGATTTTAATCACCGATGAAAGTTGTCCTTTTCCTCCATCAATCATAATTAAATTGGGATAATCTTCTAAGTTTAATAACTCGGTTTCTGACTTATTTTGATAGGAACGAAACCGACGACTTAACACTTCAGCTAAACTGGCAAAATCATCGGAATGACCAATAGTAATCTGAGGATTTCTGATTTTATAATGACGATAACATTGTTTAGCAGGAACCCCATCAATAAAAACCACTTGAGAAGCCACCGGGTTCGACCCTTGAATATGGGAAATATCATATCCTTCAATCCGATGAGGTATGGTTTCTAACTCTAATAATTGGGCTAAATCTTCTAACCCTAATAAATTTTTTTGAGCGTGACGTTTTATATTTTCTAATTCATACCCTGCATTCCGTTCTACTAAACGAATTAATTCAGCTTTTTGTTGCTTTTGAGGAACGGTAAAGGTTACTTTTTTACCTTTCTTATCTCCTAACCAATTGGCTAAAATATCAACATCAGGAAGGGGATACTGAACTAAAATTTCTTTGGGAATTTCCACCGAATCAACTTGTAAATAATGTTCTTCTAAAACCCGTTGTAAAATCCCTTCTGGAGTCCCTGAAACCGTATCAGCAACAAAGCCTAATCTTCCCACTAATCGTCCTGCACGAATTTGGAATAATTGAATGCAAGTATAGGTTTCATCGGCAGCTAAAGCGATCGCATCTCTTGAAATCGTATCATCCGGTAACGTTACTTTTTGGTCAATTCCTAACCCTTGAATGGCTTTAATTTGATCCCGAATTTGTCCCGCTTGTTCAAACCTTAATTGCGTCGCTGCTAACTCCATTTGCGTTGCTAATTTTTGTAATAATTCCTCCGTTCTTCCTTGGAAAATCATAGCTACTTTTTCCACGATTTTATGATAATCTTCAGGAGAAATTAACCCTTGACAAACCCCAGGACACCGACCAATATCATAATTTAAACAAGGACGATCCTTAAATAAGGGTCGCGGCCGTTGACGCAGAGGAAACACCCGTTTAACCAATCGTAACGTTTGACGGAGTAAATAGGTGTCCACATAAGGACCATAATAGCGATCGCGTGGATGATTTAACCGTCGTTTACGGGTAATAAAAATCCGAGGATAAGCTTCTGACCAAGTAATGCAAACATAGGGATATTTTTTATCATCTTTGAGCAAGACATTAAAATAAGGTTGATGTTGCTTGATCAGATTAGCTTCCAATGCTAACGCTTCCGCTTCCGTATCTGTGACAATAAACTCAATATCAGCCACTTGTTGCACCATCAAACTGATGCGAGGACTATGATCTTGGCTAGCTTGAAAATAAGAGCGAACTCGCGATCGCAGTCGTTTTGATTTACCAATGTAAAGAATATCTCCTTGACCATCTCGCATTAAATAGACCCCCGGTTCATTGGGGATAATGGTGACTTGACGCTCTAAAATTTGGGAAATTGAGGACAAAATCAAACCTTCCTTAATTTATTTGTTATTTGTATTAAATCTATCTTAATTTGATGGGATTTGCTCTTGAGTCTGTGGCAAGATTTGAGCTAGTTGGAGAAATAAAAAAGCTTTTATGAAAGGTTAGAAGAAGCTTTTGGGAATATTAATGTTAATCGCTGATGCACACAAGAGTTCGACATCGGTAGGGAATCTTATGTTTAAAACCATCAATTAAGGTTAAACCCATTTTATTCCTTGTTTTGTCGCTCTTAAACTTTACTTTATTTTTGTCCAACTACTTAGCTCCCTCACAGAAATCCTAAAAACGATGCACAATCTAAACGCATATTTGAATCTTACTACCACTATTGTTGTTTCCAGTTTAACCGTTTTAGCTGTCAACCCCGCAGAAGCAGCCACTTGGTCCAGAACTCTAGTACCAGGAAATGATAGTTATTCCAATACCAATCTAGGTCCGGATGGCCAACCCATTAACTATGGGGATTCTGATTTTATTCAAGTCGGGAATCTCTCCAATGGGTTTGGTTCAGGAGATGAACAACGAGGGTATCTCAGTTGGAATTTAGATGACCTACTTGCCCAAATCCCAGCCGGTTCACAGATCAGAAATGTCAGCGCCAGACTTGTCATGACTCAAAGTGGGGCCGATCCTGACAACCCTAATGATCCTAACCGAGCCTTTCCTGGGGTGGCGAGGGTAACCTTAGATGGATTGGAAGTTACGGGAGCTTGGGACCAAAGTATGGCCATTGATCCAGCTAATCCTCCTAGTACGGTTAATGCACCAACCTTGTTTAGTGGTCAGATTGACCAAGGGGTTAACAATTATAGTGGGATCGGATTAAATCAACTGGTCAGCAGGGTGTTAAATAGTAATTTTAATGGCAATCCTAACGATGATCGCAATGTCTTATCCGTTGCTCTACGAGCCAATAATAGTTTAAATTTCCCCGATTTTGGATTTTCTCCTGTCGACAGTTTTTGGTCCCAAAATCAAAACAACCCTGACCTTCGACCACGGTTAGAACTGGATTTTGATGTTTGGAATGAAGCCCATCGCATTACAGAAGGTCCTAATTTAGCATTTTATAGTCGGGCAGGAGTCAGTGGTAACGGTGACTGGGAGATTAGTTTAGGGACAAAATCCGCTGATGGAACAGACAACTTTGTTGATCAGACTAATTCAAGGAGACAGTTAACTTGGCAAGATGGAATGAATGTGCCATTTGAATTGACCTGTAATACCCAGACAAATGTGGCAACTTTAACCCTGAATAACGATTCCTCTCAGTCCACTTCTTTTGAAGCCAATAATTGTCAAGACATTGACGGATTAAAGATTTTTGCTACAGCTAAACGAAGCCGTAAGGTTGACTCTGGGACGACCATGAGGATTGGTGTCAATCAAGTCAGAGAAATTGGGACAACCACCTTTCAAACTGTTCGTGGTTTCTCAGCGTTGTCAACAGCCGGTACAATAAACCCTGACACCGACAAAGAAAGGGTCGATGATTTCTTTTATTTTCTTGACTCTACAGAGCAAGGCGGTTTAGGCTTTACTAACGGTATTGATGGCCTGAGAGGAAACTTGACCATGAATTGGCTTAATAATGATGAGAGTAGTCCCCAAGCTCGTAAGGCTCGTAGTCTGATCCAGACTCAATTAATTCCTCTGAAGAGAGTCGATGATCCTAATGTTTCTCCCGATAATTTTGCACCTGCGCCCGCAGAAGGTCAACCGATTCCTGGCAATTCTTGCTCTGAACCCTTACCGGATGAAGTGCGGCAAGCTATTTATGATTATGATCCCAGCTTTTTACCAGATGATACCTGTGGTAGTTTTGAACTTGCATCTTTCTCTCTAACTGCCTCTGATACCCCAGTTTCTTCTAATCAGCAATCGGTTCCAGAACCCAGTTCTATTCTAGCCTTTCTCCTCTTAGGAAGCACTGGAATGGGGGTGCGATTGTTGAAAAAATAGCTTGAGAGAGGCTTATGCCTCCTTCAAGACGGGGACAGTATTAGTCTATTCATTAGACCCAGTAGTATTGGTCTGTTCCCTATTCAACATTCATCCCTTCTCTAACTGTTGTTGAGAGATTAGAAACTGATTCAAGCTGTGACTTTTTTTGATGAAAGAAATGAGAAAATTCGTATTTTCCTAAAAGTAGAGCAGCTATAGTTAAAGGAATGAAATAATAAATACCACGATAAATTAATAAAGTTCCTAATAAATTTTCCGAAGTAATGAATGGGGCTAATAATAAGATCATAACGGTTTCAAAAACACCTAATCCCCCTGGAATATTACTCGCTAATCCGGCTACTTGAGCTAACATATAAATTCCGAAAAAAGCAGGATAAGATAAGGGAACTGAACTATGTAAAAGCGCATAAAAAACCCCCGCAGCTAAACACCAATCCAAAGCCGAAACCAACAGTTGACTGACTGCCAATTTGAAAGAAAGATGGGGAATAATCCATTTACCAATCATTAAAGGTTTTTGACGAATGACCGTTAAAAATAAATAGGCTAAAATCATCACTAGGAAAATAATGCCTAAAGGACGGACTGAGAGAAACGGTAAATCGATTAACTGAGGAATGGCTAAGGGTTCTTTGAGAAAAATTATACTACCCACTACAAATAAACCTAAACAAAAAGATAAATTGCAAAAGGCAGAAATTTGGGCAATTTTGACCACAGAAAATCCCCAAACTGAATAGAAACGGTATCGAATCATACAACTGCTTAAAACCGCAAAACCCACACTATTGCTAATACCAGAACAAATAATACCCACCAACGCTTTTTGACGATAGGGAAGGGACTGACGGACATAAGCTAATCCTAAACACTCATAACCGGTCATAATGAAATAGTTGACCCCCATTAAAGCGATCGCCAAAATAATATGAATAGGGGGAATATGGGATAAACTGTCCCAGAACGTTTCAGCTTGATAATGGTGTAAATGTTGTTGTATCGTCCACAGGGATAAGGCAAAGACACCTAAACTTAGACAAGGAGGAAGCCAGCGTAAAATAGGATTTTTAGTCATAGAAAAGAGTAAAAAGACTTAAAAGATTTGATGTGATACCCTAAAAAGCTAGATCAGAATTTTTGGTAATTCCCTTGAGGCCAGTATTTTTTTAGATTTCAAGAGGACAATCTTCTGTAATTTCACTGATCTTACCCTTATGATAAAGGTTATCTCTTCTTAAAATCTGATCAATGATCAAAGGATTACGGTAATATTGTTAAGAGTCTTAACTTTTTCCTATAATGTAGTCTCTTTTCCCCCTAATTATCATTTAGAATAATCAATGTTTGGTTTAATTGGTCATCTTACAAGTTTAGAACACGCCCACTCCGTTGCTGATGCCTTTGGCTATGGCCCATACGCTACTCAGGGACTTGATTTGTGGTGTTCTGCTCCACCCCAATTCGTCGAGCATTTTCATGTTACCAGCATCACAGGACAAACCATCGAAGGAAAGTATATAGAATCTGCTTTTTTACCAGAAATGCTGATAAAGCGACGAATTAAAGCAGCAATTCGCAAAATATTAAATGCAATGGCCTTCGCGCAGAAAAATAACCTTAATATCACAGCATTGGGAGGCTTTTCTTCGATTATTTTTGAAGAATTTAACCTAAAAGAGAATAGACAAGTTCGTAATGTCTCCTTAGAGTTTGATCGCTTCACCACTGGAAACACCCACACCGCTTATATCATTTGTCGTCAAGTCGAACAGGCATCCGCTAAACTAGGCATTGATTTATCCCGGGCCAATGTCGCCATTTGTGGGGCAACCGGAGATATTGGCAGTGCAGTCTGTCGTTGGTTAGATAGAAAAACCGATACCCAGGAATTATTGTTAATTGCTCGCAACAAAGAACGATTACAACGACTGCAAGATGAGTTGGGACGGGGTAAAATTATGGGACTAGAAGAGGCTTTACCTCAAGCAGATATTATCGTTTGGGTAGCGAGTATGCCCAAAGGGGTCGAAATTAATGCCGAAACGCTCAAAAAACCCTGTTTAATTATCGATGGTGGTTATCCCAAAAATTTAGACACAAAAATTAAACATCCTGATGTCCATATCCTCAAAGGGGGAATCGTAGAACATTCTCTAGATATTGACTGGAAGATTATGGAAACGGTCAATATGGATGTTCCTTCTCGTCAAATGTTTGCTTGTTTTGCCGAAGCTATTTTATTAGAGTTTGAACAGTGGCATACGAATTTTTCTTGGGGACGCAATCAAATTACCGTAACTAAGATGGAACAAATCGGAGAAGCATCGGTTAAACATGGGTTGCAACCATTATTGAGTTGGTAAAAAAACGGCAGGAGGGAGAATTTTCCTCTCAGTTGCCTGAAAAATGACCTGTTATGGGTTTAGCAGTGCTAAACCCCTAGAGAACCGACAAACCGAACTTGAGTTGACAGAGTGTCACTAATCCTTGTATTTTTTGTATATTCTGCACTCTTGAAGGGGTTTAATGATGGGAGTGGTAGCTTTTGTTGGTGATGCTTTATCTAATTTTTTCATCTGGGGATTAGTGTTTATTGGAGTTTCCTGGATATTATCCACAGCTAAACGTCACCAGTCTTCTCCCCCCGTTTTGAGAGGTCAACATAAACCCATTGCCTGTTTATTAGAGGATATTCCCCGACATTACCTCAAAGGACAATGCTACCCCTTAACCACCCCGTTACTCACTCCTTTAACCTGTTTATTAGAAGATAGTCCTCAAACCGCTTTAACTGGTCAATCTTACCCCTTAACCACCCCGTTACTCACTCCTTTAACCTGTTTATTAGAAGATAGTCCTCAAACCGCTTTAACTGGTCAATTTTACCCCTTAGCGACTCCCTTCGCTTCCGTCTGGGAAATGGGTTGGTTCTCCTTTTATCGTCAACGGTTAGGACAACCCGGGGTTAATTATTGGCAATGGGTTAATTATCCTTTATACACAGAATTTTCCCCAGAATTAGCTAATTTATTGCAGTTAAATGAACCACCCACTTTAGTGAAAGCGGTGTTAGAATCTTTAGCCGAAGAATATCATAGTTTTTGGCAATGGGAGAAACTCTGTGCTTTTAGGCAATGGCATCAAAATAGTGCAGATATTTTAGGGTTAACGTCTCTGCAAAAAATTTATCATCGTTGTTATGGAATGCCTTGGGAAAGAGTAAAATTAATCTTGTGGGATAGTGCTTTGGTGGTTGATCCTATTATGCTTGATCCCGCTTCTTCTTGGTGGAAAGTATTAGGAATTACCGCATTTTCTCCCCCTAGTAAAGTCGAACAAGCATATCGAAATTTATTGCGATCGTGGCACCCAGATCGCACACAACACCCTTTAGCCCATCAAATTACCGCCCGTATTAATAGTGCTTACGAAGAATATCAACTGCGTCGTCAACGCAATGCTGAAAGATTAGAGTCGATGGGAAAATGGCTTGATTCTCTTCGCTAAATATCGATTAAATCAACAATTTTACTAATTCACAAAAACCATCAATTTCTGGTAGTTTCGTTAGATAAACGGGTTTATATATTAATCTTTCTGCATATTTAAGGATATTATTAACCCCAACAGAAATCGGGAATAAATCCATGTTAAATAAAGTTTCATCATTGGGACTATCTCCAACTGTGGCTATCTCCTGTAAAGATAAATGTTGAAAATATATTTCTTTAATCTTCATTAATGCTTTTGCTTTATTTTGTTCTAAAGGTTTTAAATGCCCTTGAATATGACTGTAAGTAAATCCCCATTGATTTTGATTGCAAATTTTTTGTATAGTTGATAATTCTTCTTGAGTTAAATCATGACAATCAAATGTCCAATCTGTTATTCTAAATTGATTATCATTAGAGGTAATTAATTGAGGAAATTGAGATTTTAAAAATTCAAAGTTATTCTGTAATATTGTACGATGTTCTGTTATATCTTCAATGGTTGTTAATGGGGTTATTTTTTGATTGTTTTTTAAACAATAAACCCCTCCATTTTCAGCGATAATTCCCCATACTGGTAAATAATTAACAATTCCTTGACACCATCCTGCTGATCTTCCTGTAATGAGGATAACAATTATATTCTGTTGTTGTAACTGTTCTAAAGCTGATAATAATTGACTACTAAATTCACCGTTTTTAGTTAAAGTTCCATCGATATCAGTGGCAATAACTTTTATGTTTCTAAGTTGTTTAATAGCGGATTCGTGAGTTATTTTTGTTAAAGACATTTTAGAGCATGACAAGCAAAACCTTACAAAATAATAATATAACAAGTAAGATAGGCCCAGTTACAGTTAAACTAGGCCGAAATGCTTCTCTAATTACAAATAATGTAGACCCAAAATTGCCTTGATTGGCGTAATCATAGCTTCCTTATCATTACGTCAATAGTTGGGTTTTGAATCAGAAGGTGTGGGCGTGCAATACTTCCATCACGTCACAGATATAGGCGATACCGGAATAATCGTCAAAAAACTTCGCTGCGACTGCATCCGAAATTTTGACGGCCATATCTCGGTTGGGAGTGAGTACCTCAAACTTTACATTCGAGAAAGCGTCGCCAACACTGGGCTGTCCCGATGAACGTACCCCACGACTGCCTTTACCGCCAGCGGCCACTACTGTGTAACCGGTTGCCCCGGCTTCGTCGATGATCTTGGCGACTTTTTTCATCAACACCTTTTCTGTGACGATGACGAGTTTGCTTGCTTTCTGGCTCATGTGAATTACCTCATTAACGCGTTCTGTTGTAATAGTTCAAGATAATACTCTATGGTTTTGTCTTGAACCATATGTTTAAGTTTATGCTAAAGAGTGACAAATCCACTACCCTCTGTTGAGAAAAATCGGCTCAGATTAGGAGAAGCATTGTATCAAAAAAGCTTTCCTTTTGGTGCTATGAACGCCAATAAGTTTTGGTTATTAAAAGATTCGGCAAGTTTAAACCATTCTGCTTTCAAAAATGTTGCTGGTTAGTCAAGCATCCCATACACTTAAATATATAGTGTTTGATTAAAATATAGACTTAAATCTATAAATTGAGTCAGCCTAGCTCGAAGACACAACCAGCATGGAGCAAAAACCATGAATCAGTTTGAATCGAGGCAGTCACAGCCAAAGTTGAATACGGATGAGGGGTGGGTCGTACAGGTGTATGGCAGTCAGCGCCGCTTGCTCTGTGTTTTAGAGCCTTCCCACGGTTGGATTTTTTTGATCGGTTGCGGTGTGGGTTTACTACTTTCAGTCATTTGGTTTAACGCCACTCGCTACAGTCCCCCTTTAGAGCCGACCCCACCAACGGAGTCCCTCTCATGGCCAGTGGATTGATATTATCCATCATATATATATAGGTAAGGTATTTCCCTTGAGACATCTTAATGGTCCCACCAGTTTCTAGCGGTGGGATTTTTAGTTTATAGTACAGCGATCGCAAATAAAAATTCCCCCACACTCCTCACCCCTCCCACACTCATTTAACCGAAATATTGATACACCCCATTGACAACTGCTATCACCTTAACTAGAGACAGAAATCACTGAATATAAGACACACTTATGATTTTTATTTAATATTGCGTTTCAAATTTATGTAAGAGAGTGCGACAATTTTTGCATTTTGGTATAGACTTAAATACATACAAATTCCGATATCAATAGAGCGGAATGTATAAAGGTTGTGACAGAGTCGTTATTGGCCTCTAGATCATCCATCTCTAAACACTCAGTCAATAGGTTCTCACCTGTGCTGTAGAAGGCAAGTCCTTCACCCTTACTTTTTAAAGTTCACTTATTACAATAGTCGCGCCTTATTAAAAGAGGCGGAAGGAGGTATAAATGGATTTCTTATCCGATTTCTTGACGAATTTTTTCGCTAAATTGCAGTCCCCAACCTTGGGCTTTCTGATTGGTGGTGGAGTGGCTGCCGCCGTCAACAGTCGACTACAAATTCCAGATGCCATCTATAAATTTATTGTCTTCATGCTGCTGATTAAAGTCGGCCTGAGCGGCGGTATTGCTATCCGTAATGCTAATCTAGCGGAGATGCTCTTACCTGCAGTATTTGCCGTGATCGTAGGTATGCTGATTGTGTTCATCGGTCGTTATACATTAGCTAAGTTGCCAAAAGTCAAAGTGGTCGATGCCATTGCTACTGCTGGCTTGTTTGGTGCGGTGAGTGGTTCTACCCTCGCTGCTGCCCTAACGCTACTAGAAGGGCAGGGCATGGAATACGAACCCTGGGCTGCAGCACTCTATCCCTTCATGGATATCCCAGCCCTTGTAACTGCGATCGTCTTAGCCAGCCTTTACACCAGCAAGCAGAAGCAACGTGCTGCTGAAGAGGAGTATCGCAGCAAGCAAGAGTTTTATGGCATGGATGAGGAGTACGGCCAGCAGCGCATTACCGCAAGCGGGTATCCCAACGAGCAAGGTGGTGCTACAGAGCGAGTCAAAATATGGCCGATTGTCAAGGAAAGTCTCCAGGGTTCTGCTTTATCTGCACTGCTACTTGGCCTTGCTCTAGGTTTGTTAACCCGACCTGAAAGTGTTTATGAAAGCTTCTATGCTCCCCTTTTCCGTGGACTCCTTTCTATTCTGATGATCGTTATGGGTATGGAAGCCACAGCAAGACTTGGTGAGTTACGTAAAGTAGCCCAGTGGTACGCCGTATATGCCTTTGTAGCCCCCTTGTTGCATGGATTCATTGCCTTCGGTTTCGGCATGATTGCCCACTACGTCACAGGATTTAGTCTTGGTGGTGTCGTCATCCTAGCTGTTATCGCCGCCTCCAGTTCAGACATCTCCGGTCCTCCTACTCTACGCGCTGGTATTCCCAAAGCTAATCCTTCTGCTTACATCGGCTCATCTACGGCTGTTGGTACACCAGTTGCACTTGCACTGGGAATCCCACTCTACATCGCCCTTGCTCAAGCACTAATGAATGGCGGAGTGTAGACGGTTTGAGTTCTGCTAGTGTTTGGCTGGCGTACGAACTAACGCGGCGGCTATGTCAAGGTCTGGATCATCTTGATGTAAAAAATAACCCATAGGTCTAGGCCATTGACATCCTCTCCGCCCTATAATTACAGTCATTCGTGAACTACCAACACCGAATCAAAGATTACGATGTGGGCTTCCTACCCAATAAACTGCTCTCTATGACCCGAAGGTATAGCGAGCCTTACGTTTAGGCGATAGGCTTTACCCCGCGTTCCGCAGGTCAAAAGTTGTGTTTTTCAGCTACCCTGTTCATTTTGCTATTCCAAGCTTTAAGAGGAACATCGAGGTTAGCGCAATCCTTCAAGGATTGGTGGTGTCTAGGTTTTGTACAACGGGGAGTTCGCCCACCACGGCTACTCTCTCTTATACCGCTTACTTGTATTATATCAAAATTATTGCCCGCAAGAAGCTAAATCGTGAGATTTAGGTTTTGAACTTTATGATATTTTAAGAAATCACTATTAACGTTCCCCAGAAGACCATTAACGCGAATAAGGTTAAAATAATTATCCGACTCATTAGTTTAAAGTATGAATTATCAATGATTTGTTTTAAATTGACTGCTTTCCCAAGCGATAAGATTCCGCTTTAACTAATAAAGATGTGGCGAATTCCATTGCATCTTCTGAGGAATGCCCCCCTGTTAATTGTGCTAATTCTTCTCTTCGGGTTTGGATATTTTCTAAGGCTTTTACCCTGACAACGGTTCTTAATTCGGGTAAGCTTAATTGTCCGTTTTCTTCGCTTTCTAGTTTAGATAATTCTTCGATAATTTGCTTTTCTACTCGGAAATGATTTTCTGCCATTGCTGCAACTAACGGTTGATGAGTCACACATAAAACTTGATAGGTTTCACTTAAATTGTGTAATTTTTCTGCGATCGCTTGGGCGACTTTTCCCGATACACCGGCATCAATTTCGTCAAAAATTAAAGTTCCTGAACATTTTTCTGATTTGGCAAAACAGGCTTTTAATGCGAGGAGAAACCGACTCATTTCCCCCCCTGAAGCGGTACGGGATAGGGGTTGTATTTTTTCTCCTGGGTTGGGGCTAAAATAAAAAACCACTTGATCGCTGCCATTATTACTAGGATTACAAGGGGTAATTTGACAAACAAATACCACTTTATCCATCGCTAAAGGTTTTAATTCTTTGACTAGCTGTTTCTCTAATTTTGTGGCTGCTTTTTGTCTTAATGCAGTTAAGTCTTGACAAGTTTTAATTAATTTTTCGTAAGCAAGATTACATTCTTTTTCTAACTTGTCAATGGATTGTTCACTATCGTTTAAATCGTCTAATTCTGCGCTTAGTTTCTGATGTAAACTAATAGCATCGGCTAAATCAGGTCCATATTTGCGACAAATACGCTTGATTAGGTTAATTCGCTCTTCTACCTCTGTTAATCGCTCTGGATCAGCTTCTAACCTGTCTCCATAACCATTTATCTCTTGTCCTGCTTCCACTACCTGGGTTAAGGCAGATTTGACCATCTCTAATAATGGCTCAATTTCCCTATCATATTCTGTCATATCTGTCAAGAGCATTTCTGCTTCTCCCAGACGATCGGCGATCGCAGGTTCTCCGTTATCGTTTTGATACAGCAGTTGATAGGTTTGGTAGCTTAGTTTCTGCAACTCTACCACATGGGAGAGGCGATCGCGTTCTTGTTGGAGTTGTTCGAGTTCATCGGGATCGTTTAATTGTGCTTCATCCAGTTCTTTGAGTTGATATTCTAGTAAATCGAGGCGTTGGAGTCGTTCTTGTTCTGATTTTTTGCGCTTCTCTAAAGCTTTTTCTGCTTTTTTCCAATTTTCGTAAGAGAACTCTACCACTTTCCGTTGTTTGAGGATAGCATTTCCCCCGTAGAGATCCAATAATTCCCGTTGTCGGGTTGCATCCATTAATTGCACGGTTTGACCTTGTGCGGTAATTTCCACCAACAGATTGCGGAATTGTCCCATTAACTGTAAGTTTACCAGAACCCCGTTAATTCGGGAACGCGATCGCACGGTTTCCCCGGTTAAGGATAACTCTCGTAAACATACCACGGTTCCATCATCCAAGGGATCAATTTCTTGCTCTTTTAACCACTGTAACACCCTTTCATTCCCTTCAAATGTCGCTTCTAGGGATGCGTTTTGAGTTCCTTGACGAATGAGACGGTTATTAACTTTTCCCCCTAATACAACATCGATTGCGTCTAGGATAATAGATTTTCCGGCCCCTGTTTCCCCTGTCAACACATTCAACCCTTGACCAAACGGGAGGGTTAAGCGATCGACCAACGCAAAATTTGTAATCTGCAATAACGAAAGCATGGAGTTGGACTTCAAGAACCAGTATAAGTTTATTCCTTGATCTTAAGCAATTTACAGAAAACTGCAACTATTTTTGTTACCAAAACCAAAATGATGTTCAATTTAGGATCATTTTTAAAGGTCACAGATAAATTATATACAAAATGATGGCTGTTAATTTTACTTGTATTGTATTTTTTAAAATTATCCATCAAAAACTGTCATCTATCCTATCGGGAAAGTACACAAATAATAATTCTTCTTACTACGTTTAACTTTCCCACTACCATCAAAGGCATAAGAACAACTCCCTATAAAGATAAAGATTCCGAGGGATTAGCTGGTTCTTCGGGATCAGGATATTTGAGGGAATTGGGATAAGGAGATTCTAAGTTTGTTTCCCTCAATTCATCGACTTTTAAGAGGATTAAATACTCATAAAACGCTTGTAAGGTACACCAAGCAAAACCGGCTTTGCCGTCGAAAATTCCCCCTAAGATAAAATACATATAAAACCAGCGAACTACAGGACGCAAAGGCATTCTTAAAGATAAATCTTTGAGGGCCCGTCTGCGTTCAACTTCTGTCGCACCAAAAAACAATTTTTTCCAGTTGACACCCCCTTGTTCTAATTGATAAAGGGTTTCTTTGGCTTCATCGGTGGAATAACGATTGTGTTTTTCAATCCAACGACTTAATCCTTTGCCACAGGTATAGTGAGGATAGGTCTCTTTAAGAAAATCCACCGGTCCTGTGTAAATTTCCCGTTCCGTGTGGCCATAGTCTCCAAACCACACCTGGCCTTTTTCAAACAAACGCATTTGATAACGAGGATACTGGGTACTGTGGCGAATCCATTCCCCCATAAAGATAACCCGTTCCGCTACATAATAGCCGATCGCTTCTTTTCTGCGACTGGCGGCCACACATTCAGCAAACAATTCTGGGGTCATACGTTCGTCTGCTTCTAAAATATAGACCCATCTATGTTTGGTGGGGATGTTTTTGAGCATCCAAGTCCGTTGTTTCCCGTGACTCTCAAATTCGTGTTGTACAACTTTTACGGGGTAACGGGAGGCGATCTCAACGGTGCGATCGCCACTGTAGGAGTCAACCACAATCACTTCATCGGATAGATTAATTACCGACTCAATACATTCGGCAATATCGACTTGTTCGTTATAGGTAAGAATATAGACGGAGATCATAAATCTTTAAGACTATTTTAAGCTTATGGTCAAAATTTAAAGTAATTTGTTCTATGAGTTAAGTTTATCAAGGGAATTCAACTTTGTCTTTCCTGTTTCCTAATTTGTAACATTCCCCTCGTAATCGCTATAAAATAAATCTTAAGATACAGCACCAGGAGGTTTTTGTGGCACTATACGCGGACTTACATCGTCATTTGGGGGGTTCAGTGGTCCCTCGCATTCTTTGGCGATATTTCAAGCGTCATAACCCAGATATGGCGCAACGCTTCCCCGAATATCCCACATTTGAGGAATTTTACACTCGCAAGCGGAACACCCTGGATGAATATTTAGAACTTCATACTTTAGTTGAAAGTGTCCAAACCGAAAACACCCTTCCTTACTTCATTTATCGCTTAATTCGTGGGGCTTACATTTTTGAAAATTTAGCTTATTTAGAGTTACGTTATACCCCCTATCTTCGCACTCCAGAACATCTTAATCAGTCTCAAAGAATTGAGGCTATGACTAACATTGTAGAGATAGTCGGTAAGGCGAGTCAAGTCAAAGAATATCCCATTATTATCAGTCAAATTCTCTGTATGCACTCCCGTTTACCCTATGAGGTTAATAAGGCAATTGTGGATTTAGCGGCACAAATGCGAGACTATGTTTGTGCCATTGATGTGGCTGGTGGTGACTCCCATTATGGGGAACGATTAGATGAGTTTATCGATCTGTATAAATATGCCCGATCTTTAGGGTTGAAAACCACAGGTCATGTTTATGAAACCCCCGATGGTTGTTACCCTGAATTATTACCCTATTTAATGAGAATTGGTCATGGTATCCAAATTCCTTTGAAATATCCTGAATTATTACCCCAACTGGCCGAAGCCAATCAATGTTTGGAAGTTTGTCCTACCACTTATCTAAAAACAGGAACTTTGGAAAATTTATACCAGTTAAAAGTGGTTTTTGATCGCTGTTTTGACGCAGGGGTTGATATCGCCATTTGTACGGATAATGCTGGACTTCATAATGTTCGGTTACCGTTTGAATTTGAGAATCTTTTAACCCAAGATGTCATTGATTTTCATCAGTTACAAGCTTGTCAAGATGCAGCGTTTCGTCATGCGTTTGCTTGGCCTTATAAGGAACCTCCAGCTTCGTTATTAATTGGTTTACTCAAGGATAATTCTTCAGAAGAAGAACAAGAACTATTGTCAGTTTAACTGTTTTTGTAGAGATGTTTAATTAAACATCTCTATTTTTCAAAGCTTAAGGATTATTTAATAGTTAGATAATTCATTCAATTTATATAATACTGTTTAAGTTACTTGTTGGTCTAGATTAAAATGTCTCATAAATTGTTTATCAAAATTGGATTAAAATCAGCTATTATTGCCACTATTTTAACACAGTCTTCTCTGAGTTATGGGTTGAATTTTGTTAGCGATCGCTCTACTTTAGGGGCGAATGATCAATTAGATTGGTCTAGTTTAGCTGTTCCTCCTTTTAGTCCTCTTAGTTCTACTTTTACGACTATTTCTGATAAAGGGTTAGAGATGACGGTTTCTTTTCCTCCTCCTAATACAGAGTTGGGAATTGGTCAACCCCTCTATTTTCAAACTACCAGTGATGGAATTCGGACGAATTATTCTCCTAATGATTTTATCCTTTTTTCTGGGTTCAATCTAGTCACTCAATTAGGAAATCCGGGTCCATTAACCCTTACGTTTGAGACTCCAATTTTAGGGGTAGGGTCTCAATTAACAGTGGATGATACTTTTTCATTTTTGGGAACCATAGAAGCATTTGATATTAATAATGTCTCATTAGGTGAGTTTAGTTTTGCCGGAACTTCTTCAGAAGCATTAGATAATTCTGCTCAATTTTATGGAGTCATTAATGATGTTCCTACTATTTCAAAAGTTACGTTTAGTACAGATATTAATAATAAAGCAATCGGGCTGAATTTTTTAAGTCTTGTTACTGTTTCTGTTCCTGAACCTTCTTTATCGATGGGATTAATCTTCATCATCGGTTGTGGATTAATATCAAAGCATAAAAAAGAATAACTCTAATATTAGAGTCATCTAAGTTATACTATAAGTATGTTTTAAAATAACAATAACTGGTGAACTGAGAAAAAATCTGTTAGTCTTATGAAATTTCCTTTACAATTTGTTTATGATTGGTATCGTAGCGCAATTCGTCATCCTCAGTATCGTTGGTGGGTAATTTTAGGGACGTTAGTTTACTTTGTCAGTCCTTTTGATATTTCTCCTGATATATTTCCTATCGCTGGACAACTGGATGATTTCGTGTTACTAACTCTACTGATAACGGAGTTATTTCAAATGATAGTGGAAAAATTAGAAAACCCTGATCAAGTCATTGTAGAAGATGCTCCAGAAGGTGAGACAATAGAGGTGGATGCGGTTTCTGTAGATGACAGTTCAAACTAAGACAAATACGCCAAAATCATGAGTGATTCTGCAACAATATTATTAGTAGATGATGAACCGAGTGTTAGAGAATCGGTACAAGCTTATTTAGAGTATAGCGGAGATTTAACGGTTCAAGTTGCCAGTAATGCAACGGATGCGTGGAAATTATTAGAAAAGACAATTCCTGATGTCATTATTTCTGATATTATGATGCCAGAAGTGGATGGTTATCAGTTCTTAGAAAAGTTAAGAGATGACCCTCGCTTTCAAGGAATTCCTGTTATTTTCTTAACGGCTAGAGGAATGACCTCCGATCGCATTAAAGGTTATAGTGCAGGTTGTGATGCTTATTTACCCAAACCCTTTGATCCCGAAGAATTAGAAGCGATTGTCAAGAATTTATTAGAACGTCGAAAAGTTAATGAAAAAGCGAGTAGTGACTCAGCCAAATTAGAAGAAATTGCCCAAGAAATTAGAGAATTAAAACAACAACTGGGACAACAACAAAACACTTTAACCACCACACCACCCCCCATCAAAATAGATTTAACTCCTAGAGAACAAAGTGTTTTAGACTTAGTTGCAGAAGGATTAATGAATAAAGAAATTGCAGCCAGGTTAGAAACAAGTGTGAGAAATGTAGAAAAATATGTCAGTCGTTTGTTTAGTAAAACAGGAACCAATAGTCGCACCGAATTAGTCCGTTTTGCTTTAAAACATGGATTAACTGATTGACGCTCTCCCGTTTTCTAAACGGGAGATTCAATAGAGATTGCTTCGGGGGGAATAATTATCAAAAATCAAGCTGTAGTAGTGATTCATCCCCCTCGCAATGACAATTAAGACATAAGGATTTACCGTTGATTCCCCTAGAAAAACCACCCGTAAGAATGTAACCCTTTCCCTAATAAATTAACCCCTAAATAACAGACCCAAACCACTACAAAACCACTAGCGGCCAAAATAGCCGGTTTACGGCCTTGCCAACCCTTGGTAATACGCGCATGAAGATAAGCAGCAAACACCAACCAAGTAATTAAGGCCCAGGTTTCTTTGGGGTCCCAACTCCAATAAGACCCCCAAGCTTCATTGGCCCAAACCGCCCCAGCAATAATACCAATGGTAAGTAAAGGAAACCCTAACCCAATAATACGATAACTAATATTGTCCAGAGTATCGGCTAAACTGAGGCGTTGAGGGGAAAGGGTAACCGTTTCAGACTCGATAGCAAGAGTTTCTAACACTGCTGTTCCCCCATTGCCGTTACTTTGGGCGAAACTAACAGGGGCTTGTTTATGGTTATTATTGAGTAGTTTACGTCCTAACTTATCCCGATAACTTCCCGTTCCCACAGAACTCCCTTTCAGTTCAACCTCTTGGTTGCGAGTCACCACCAAAAAAGCGATGGCCAATACAGACCCCACCATTAAGGTTGCATAACTTAACATCATGACGCTGACGTGCATCATTAACCAGTTGGACTTCAACGCGGGAACCAGGGGGGCCGAAGTTTGCATTTCTGGGGGTAAAGACAAGGCCGCAAAGGCGGTAATCCCCATCGCTACGGGGGTTGTAACGACCCCAACTAAGGCACTGCGACTCATTTGTTCAGCCACTAGGTGAATCGCCGTCACACCCCAAGCTAAGAAGAATAGGGACTCGTAGAGATTACTGAGGGGAAAATAACCCGCTTCTAACCACCGGGCCCCTAACAGGGTGGCCATACATAAATTGGCGATCGCTACCCCGGTCGTTCCCAGAGTAGGAAACCAGGTTAAACTAGGAAAAGCCGCCCCAGCCCAATAAATGAGCATGGTTAAGAATAACAAGAGAAAAGAACTATTATCGAGAAAATTTTGTAACGTAATTAGATCCATACTTTTTAATCTTCCGATGAGAAGTTATTGTTTAGATTAACAGTTTTGTGGTCATGAGGGTTGGAAGCAACCCTAGGGAAAGGTGGGTCATTATGGGGTAAAATCAGTCATATTCTAGAGCTAATTTTCTGCGATGAATTTTTTTGAGAAATTAACCCAACGCATCAACAGCAATGACACTTTATTGATCCTCGGTCTTGATCCTAACCCAGAAATGATGCCTCAAGCTCAGAATACCCATCAAGGACAACAAAGTTTAATCATTGCCTTAGAAAGTTGGTTAACGTGGGTGATTGAACAAACCGCAGAGTTAGTCTGTGCTTATAAACCAACTTTGGGATTTTATGAAGCATTAGGCAGCGAAGGATTAGATTTATTAGTAAAGGTTATTGAGACAATTCCTGATGATATTCCTATCATTTTAGACGCAAAACATGGAGATATTAACACCAGTACCATTTTTGCCAAAACCATTTTTGAACAATGGGAAGTGGATGCTGTTACGGTCAGTCCTTACGCGGGACACGATCATATTGCTCCTTTTTTAGTCTATCCGGATCAAGGGGTTTTTGTCCTTTGTCATACGTCTAATCCTTCTGCGGTTGTGTTACAAGAATATCCCACCGATGAAGCTCCTTTTTATCTACAAATTATTAAAGAGGCGAAAACCTGGGCGACCCCAGAACAGTTATTTTTAGAAGTAGGAACCACGAATTTAGACGTTATCAAAAAAGTTCGCTCTCTTGCCCCTGAAAGATGGTTATTAATGCGGAGTATTTGGAGTAAAGGCAATGATATTAATGAGATATTAAAAGTCGCTTTAAATCCGATGGGACATGGAGTATTAATTCCTATCCCTCAAGATTTTTTGAAGTCAGAAGCGTTAAAAGAAAAGGTCGTTAATCTCAATGAGGATATTAATCAATACCGAAACAGTATTACTAAAAATTTACAAAACTGTGACCTGTGGAGTCCTAACGTTTGTCTGCTCAATTCCCATCCTCATCAAGATTTAATCTTACAATTGTATGATATTGGTTGTTTATTATTTGGGGAATATGTCCAAGCATCGGGGGCTACTTTTTCTTATTATATTGATCTTAGGAAAATTATTTCTAAGCCCCAATTGTTCCATCAAGTCTTAACCGCTTACGCTGACATTTTAAAAGATTTGAATTTTGATAGAATTGCCGGAATTCCTTATGGTTCTTTACCTACAGCTACAGGATTGTCTTTACTATTACATCATCCCATGATTTATCCCAGAAAAGAAGTGAAAGCACACGGAACCCGTCGTCTAATTGAGGGGAATTTTCAAGCAGGAGAAAAAGTGGTTATTGTTGATGATATTTTAATTACGGGGAAAAGTGTCAAAGAAGGGGCAGAAAAATTAACCTCTGCGGGATTAATTGTTAATGATATTGTGGTTTTTATCGATCACGAACAAGGGGTTACCGATAAACTAAAAACGGAAGGATATAACGCTTATTCTGTATTAACGATTTCTGAAATCACCGAAACCTTATACGAAGCTGGACGAATTAACGAACAACAATATCATAGCTTTTTTAAACATTAATTTTTGATTTATTGGCTAAAAATTAGTAACATCAAAGAAGCAATAAACTTTTAATAAAATGACGATTCACCGAGAGAAAAATCCTCATCCTAAACCCGAAAAAAAAGAACGATTAACCAACGCTCAAATTAATCAAACACAAGACAATGTAGAAGAAAGTATCCGTCCCCATTCCTTTGATGAATATATCGGACAACAAGACCTCAAAGATGTTTTATCCATCGTCATCGAAGCAGCGAAAACCCGTAAAGAACCGATGGATCACCTCCTCTTATATGGACCTCCTGGCCTGGGAAAAACCACTATTTCCCTCATTTTAGCCTCAGAAATGGGGGTGAATTGTAAAATTACGGCGGCCCCTGCATTAGAAAGACCTAGAGACATTACAGGACTATTAGTAAACTTAAAACCAGGGGATATCCTATTCATTGATGAAATTCATCGATTAAACCGTTTAACCGAAGAATTACTTTATCCTGCGATGGAAGATTATCGTTTGGAAATTACCATCGGTAAAGGACAAGCAACCAGAACCCGTTCTATTCCCTTACCTAAATTTACCCTAGTGGGAGCAACCACCAAAGTTGGGGCCTTAACCTCTCCGTTGCGCGATCGCTTTGGCCTCATTCAACGGTTAAAATTCTATGAACCAGAAGAACTGGCCCTCATTATTCAACGAACCGCTAAACTATTAAATACCTCCATTACTGAATCGGGATCTTTAGAAATTGGTCGACGTTCTCGAGGAACTCCTCGTATTGCTAACCGTTTATTGCGGAGAGTTCGAGATTATATACAAGTCAAAAAATTTGATACCATTACCCAAGAATTAGCCGCAGACGCATTAGATATTTATCAAGTGGACCCCCAAGGGTTAGACTGGACTGATCGTCTCATTTTAGACACCATGATCACACAATTTGATGGGGGGCCCGTGGGACTCGAAGCGATCGCAGCAGCAACGGGAGAGGATGCAAAAACCATCGAAGAAGTGTATGAACCCTATTTATTACAAATTGGTTATGTTAATCGTACTCCAAGAGGAAGAGTGGTTACCACTGCTGCTTATCAACATTTAGGGAAAACAGGTGAAGAACAGTTATCTATTTTTAATGATCAGTAATTGTGTGTAATTGAGATCACAGTCATGATAGCAATTCAAACATATTATAGTTTGAAAACTGTTGATTCTTAATTTGTGTTAGAGAGTTTTCGATGAAGATTAAACCGAATATCATCATTTCTGCTCCTCATGTTGTTGTTCCTAAAACCTATTGGAATCCTTTATTGGGGGAAATTTTACGGGATGCCGCTTTAATTACAGAAGCACAACTACAAACAGTATTACAAGATAAACAACAATATAAACATCAAAAAATTGGTGAGATTTTAGCCTTACGGGGTTGGTTAAAACCAGAAACCGTTGATTTTTTTGCAGAAGAATGGCAGATTTGTTTACAACAAGGGGCAAGCTATCCGATTGGTGAATACTTAAAAAAAGCTGGTTTATTAGAAGAAAACGATATTGAAATTATTTTATCTTTACAAGTAAAACTTAAGAGAAAGTTTGGAGAAATTGCTGTTAATCAAGGATTAGTTAAACGAAAAACCTTAAACTTCTTTCTTGAAAATCTATTTTGTCAACCTTCTCATGACTCTTTATTTGTCGTTTAGAGATAATTAACTAATAAAAACCTCCTAGAATTAGGAGGTTTTGTTGTGACAGGATACTGTCAGATTAACTATTTGTAGATTTAACTAAGTTATCGAGGCCATCGATTACTTTAGCTGAAATAATCTTATCTTTTTTGGTTAATTGTTCTAACACATCTTTGCCATCAACCAGATAACCAAAAACAGAATAACGACCATCCATTAAATTAAACCCAGGAGGGGTTAATTCGCTGTCAAATTTAAAGAAGAAAAATTGTGATGATCCCCCGTTAGGATCTAAACTGGGTCGGGCTAAAGCAACCGCTCCATAGGCATTAAAAGGAAGCACTAAATCAGGTAAATAAATGCCCATTTCCTCTAAGGTAGCGCCATAAATGGGCGTTTCATCCCCTTTCACTAACACTTCTAAAGGAATAGCTCGATATTCCCCTGTTTCTGGGTCAATAAACCCCTCTTCTTCCCCTGGGGGATTACCGGTTTGGATGGCAAAACTATCTTCTAAATCAATAAAGGGTAAGCCATCGTAGAAACCCCGTTGCACCAGATCAATGAAGTTTCCGCCATTGATGGGTGCGTTGTAGCCATCGACGACAATGGTCAGGTCCCCTTTGCTGGTTTCTAGTTCAACCGTGGCCCGTCCTTTTAACTGGGGTAAGTCAGCGTATTCTTGGGGAACTTCAAAGGGGAAACCTTCCACCATTAAGGATTCAATTTCACCAATATTATCGAGAACCGCCCGTCTTTTTAACCAAACCTGTTCTTTATCTTTATTTTCCACTGCTTCTTGCAGTTCGTTGATTCCTGTTTTAATATCCTCTAAGATGGTTTCGGCTTGAGGTTGGCGATCGCCCGGAACCCCGTCAAGAATTTGATCGCTGCGGAGGGTGAGAACAAAGGATGCGGTTTTGACATCTTTAGCGATGGGGGGCCAGCGTTTTCCCCTCAAATGATTAGAAATATCTTCGATCGCGTCTTGAACCTTGCGGATGGGGTCGTTATCAATGGGTAAAGCGTACCTTAAAATGGCTTCAGGGTCAGTAATCGCGTTTCCTTGGGCTAAAACACTAATTAAGATCGAATCTGTGCCTAATTGATTCCAATTTGCTCCACATAAACTGATGGATAGGGTCACTACTATCATAGCGACCATTGTTTTTTTGCACCAATCTTCCAGTCGAGATCGGACATCAGACCAAAAATTTTGTTTTAATTTCATTAACTTTAAGGATAACGATGAATGATCATTTTCATTGTTTTTATTTACCATAATTTGAGGTCTCATTGATACCCCCTATGGTCTGAAGTCTTGAGTATAAATTTTAGTTATACAGTTTATCGGTTTAAAATACAATAATATTGATTAAGTGTTTGGGAAGTTAAACAATGGTAAGAGGTTTATTTTGGTTATCGTTATTAGTGGTATTTTTTATCTTAGCTTGGAGTGGTTGGAACGAGTATCAAAAGTTAGAAGCTTACCGAGTATGGGCTGAGGAGTTTGACCAAGCTAAGTATGATATTTATGCCATTATTGGTGTTAAAGGGAAAGAAATTACTTGGGGAAAACCCAGTCGTTCTATTCCTGATACTCTACCTAAATTTTTGTTAAATGATGTTGACAAAATAGAATTATTGGTTAATGATAAATTGGTTGATTTAGCTAATTTACCCAATAAAGGAAAACCAGTTATACAGTTCAGTTTTATTAATGATAATCAATCTTCGATTAAAATTCCTTTTACTGAAATTGATTTAGCGGCTAAATGGTTAACTTATCTAAGTAATCTTAAAAATAAGATAAGTTAAAGTCCTAAGATACTTCAAACTTCTGTTCGCTAGAGCCGGAGCTTCGCTGTGGAACTTCTGACTTCATTAATATGGTGTGTGTTCTATGAATTTAAAATCAATTATTACCTTTTTAAGTTTCACTTGGTTATTTATCGGTTGTAGTACCCCGAAGCAGGTAATAGAGAAGGGGAAAAATAATTGTCCGTCTCCTCCTACGTCACCTCCTCAGTTTATGGTTCAAAATGAGGGAGATTTTTTTGAGAAGTTAAAAACATTAAATATTCAAGTTGTTGATAATCTTGTAACATTTCAGACTCAAGATTATGATTTTATTTTCTGTGATAGTAATGAGAGTTTTATCACAAAAAAAGGAAATTATAAACCTGAGCAAAAATTGGCTAAAAGTTATGAAGAAGCCATTCAAGAATTAGTTGATCCCCCTTATCAAACCATTGACTGGCAGGATAAAACCTATCAATATCGAGTTATTCTTGAGCCTAATCCTTTCCCTGATTTCAAGGTTGAACCCGAAAAAGTTGTATTAGAGTTAATTATTCCAGAAACAGAACAACCACAAACCCACACTTTATATACATTAAAGCAGGTTAAAGATCAACAAGCAGGTATTCAATTAGGTGTACCAAAAATAACAGCTAGTATAATTAATAATGATCGATTGTATTGGTCAGTTTCCTCAGAACAAGGAGAAGGAAATGGAGGCATTGCAACTATTATTAATTATGATCTTCAAGAGAATAAAATAAATCTTATTCAACCTTCTCAAATTGCAAACCAACAAATTAATGATGTAAAAATCAGTAATAAGGATACAGAAACTATTCTTTGGTTAGCCACTCAAACCAGTGGAGAAGGAAACCCTTACTTACCAGGAATGGGACTGGTTTCTTACAATGTGAATAATCAATCATTGAAGTCTTACCATGCTAGAAATAGTAACTTAGTTGGTATCATTCCCCATAAATTAACCGTAGAACAAGAAAATCTCTGGGTAGCAACTGGTAATGGAGTTTGTCAAATAAAATGGCAAGTTATAGAACAAGAAAATAGTTGGAAATGCTGGAAATTCAAGTTACAAGCGGATATTCCAACTGAAGGATTAGCGGTTTATCAAAGCTTATTAAACACTGACTCAGAAATGACAATTAACAGCGATGAAACTAACAAAACTGTTGAAGTTTTATGGTGGTCACCTCAAGATTATGAAAGCGAAAAAGGTCGTTATGAAATTGCCTATAATCCTAGTTTTTCAGTTACTTTAGACGATAAAGGAAGGATGGATTGGAAAGAGAGATATAGTAAAGAATATCAAGTGCATTCATGGGAAGCGATGGTTTATTGGCCAGGAAAAGATTGGTTATGGAATGGTAATAAGTTTATTCGTCCTTTTGATGGAGTATCCTTAAATTATTTTGGAGGTGGACCTGGGGGAATTAGTAGCTGGAAACACCCTGACAAACAACGCTCCGAAATCTATGCTCTCAGGGGAAATTTAGACTTAATCAAACTTACTAAAAATTCTACCAGTGTTCAATATTATTCGGGGTGGGTGGATGATAGTTTATTAGACCCATATCTCACCATAATTCCTACTGAAAAGTCAACCAATATTAAACCTAATCCTTTGAAAAAGTTTCTGAAGGATTAGAGTTGTTGTGAACAGAGCTTAATCTTTAAAAGATATTAACTATTCTAAAAATTTTTAACAAACTTATACATTGCTAACCTGGAATTTCATTGGTAGGCTTTTAATGTCAGCTATTTGTTAATCAGAAACAAGCGAAAGCGTTAAATTTTGTAACAGTTAAAAAATCAAGTCTAAATTTAAAGAGTAAACTATAAGTAAGACAAATCAGACTCGTTAAACAATCTAATCACTGTTTTCACTCATCTTTTGTCAATGGAAAGTAAGTTGAAAAATCATTAAAGTAATAATAACTAAGAAACAGAGATAAAAATACCTTCCATTGAGATAAGTTGAAACTCGATAATTTAGCAACAATAGGGGTTTCAAGAATGGTTAATCTTAATACACAAAAAACAGCTTTTTTTCATCCCTCTCAGTCAAATATTCTCGTATCTTCTCAACCTAATTATTCAGGAAATGTGACCTTAGAGAAAGATAGTGAAGAAGCCATCATTCGTCCCACTTACGGCCTAGAAAACTTAGGGATTCATAATATGGGTCGAGTCTATCGCAATTTACCGATCGCCCAATTAGTTGAACACGCTTTAATCAGAGGAGAAGGAACCCTCGTTGATAACGGTGCGTTATTAGTTGAAACGGGTCAATATACAGGTCGTTCTCCCAAAGACCGCTTTATTGTCAAAGAATCGAGTAGTGAAGGGGAAATTGACTGGAACCAGCATAACGTTCCCATTTCCGAAGGCAAATTTAACCAACTCTATCAAAAAGTCATCGCCTATCTTCAAGGGCGAGATATTTATATTTTTGATGGTTATGTTGGGGCCGATACCAATTATCGTTGTGGGGTGCGTATTGTTAACGAACTCGCTTCCCAAAACCTTTTTGTCCATCAACTCTTTATTCGACCTTCTCCCCAAGAATTAAGCGAGCATCAAGCAGATTTTACTGTGATTGCTGTCCCTGGATTGCATGGTGATCCCGAAACCGATAACATTCGTAGTGAAGCCTTTATTGTGGTTCATTTACAAAAACGACTGGTCATTATTGGCGGTTCTCGTTACTCCGGAGAGATGAAAAAATCCGTCTTTTTAATGATGAATTACTTCATGACCAAGCGAGATGTGTTACCCATGCACGGTGCAGCCAATATCGATAAACGAGGTCATACGAACCTCTTTTTCGGCCTATCAGGAACCGGTAAAACCACCCTGTCTGCTGACCCGGACTGTCGTTTAATTGGAGACGATGAACACGGTTGGTCAGAGTCGGGAATTTTCAATTTTGAAGGGGGATGTTACGCCAAAACCATCCGCCTATCCCAAGAACACGAACCGCAAATATGGTCTGCTATTAAGTTTGGCACCCTCCTCGAAAACGTCATTGTTGACCCCGAAACTCAAACCCCCGACTACAACGATGGTCGCTTAACAGAAAACACCCGCGCCGCTTATCCGTTGCGCTATATTCCTAACTGTTGCCCTTCCGCTACAGGAAGTCATCCGAAAACCATCTTTTTCTTAACGGCTGATGCGTTTGGGGTATTACCTCCCATCGCCAAACTCAGCAAAGAACAAGCCATGTATCATTTTTTGGCCGGATACACCAGTAAACTGGCGGGAACAGAACGGGATATTACCGCCCCTCAAGCCACCTTTTCTGCTTGTTTTGGTCAATGTTTCTTCCCCTTACCCCCAACAGTGTATGCTGAGATGTTAGGAAAACGACTGGACCAACATCATGAAACCAATGTCTTTTTAATTAATACCGGCTGGTCTGGCGGTCCTTATGGGGTGGGGCATCGTATTGCCATTAAACACACGAGGGCGATGGTAACAGCAGCCTTAAACGGACAATTAGATCAGGTTAACTATCATCCCCATCCCATTTTTAAGGTATGGGTTCCTGAAAAAGTTACAGGGGTTCCCCATCGTATTCTTGACCCCCAAAATACCTGGGATGATGCCGAAGCCTATGAACAACAAGCCTTAGAATTAGCCCATCGTTTCGAGAGTAATTTTAAACAATTTCGTCACGTTCCAGCAGAAATTATGGCCGCCGGGCCTGTGGTTGGTTCTTGAAGCCAGAAGTTCCTCACTCCGTTCCGGCTCTAGCGAACAGAAGTTAAAATTAAGGAACTTCCTACTTCTGACTTCGAGCGAAGCGATAAGAATGACTCATAAACTACCCTCGTACTCCGTAAACTTCGTACGGGGATTCCTGCCGACATTTAGGTTGAGCTTTAGCAAACTCAATAATTTTTCTAGAAACTTTACAGGAAATTTCTAATAATAAAGCCGAGAGGCTACTTTATCTGAATTTAGCCTATCTTGGCCTCGTTTTGAATAATGAGGGGGTGAATTGTCAGTTACAATAAGATTATTGCAACTAAAAGCAATACCCCGCTACAAGGAAAAACTGTTATGAGTGATGTCGTACTTCATGTTTTCAATTGGAAGTATCAAGAAATTATTGATCGACTAGGAGAAATACGAGATGCAGGTTATGGTGCGCTACTAATTCCACCTATTCTTTATTCAGATGTTAACTCTCATCATTGGTGGCAACGTTATCAACCTAAAGATTATCGAGTGCTTCTGTCTCATTTGGGAGGGAAAAAAGAATTAGAAGAATTGATTAAACAATGTCATAGCGGTGAACATAAACTCAAGGTTTATGCTGATATTGTTATCAACCACATGGCCAATGAACAGAGGGAAGATCGGTTAAATTTTCCAGGGAACGCTGAACTCGCTAACTATCAACATAATCGAGACTTATTTGAAGCCAATAAATTGTATGGGGATTTGAATGAGGGCTTATTTTCTGGTCATGATTTTAATCGTTCCGGAAGTATTCAAGATCATGAATGGTCCGATCGACACAGGGTTATCTATGGGGATATCAGTGATTTACCCGATTTAATGGACTCTCCTTGGGTGTTATTGCAACAACGAACCATGTTAGCCGCCTTAGCAGAAATGGGCTTTGATGGCTTCCGTATTGATGCCATCAAACATATAAGCAAGCGCATGATTGATAATTTTGCTGATAGTGATTCCTTGGCTGGACGCTATTTATTTGGGGAAGTATTGACCACTAATGATCATGAAGAAAGAATCTTCTTAGACCCTTTTCTTGAAGAAACTTGGATATCTGCCTATGATTTCCGTTTGTTTCAAACCATCCGCAAAGCATTCGAGATGGGGGGGTCTCTCAGAACATTGGCTCGCCCTGAAAACGAGAATAATGGTTTACCTTGGGCTAGGTCTGTTACTTTTGTGGTCAATCATGATCTTCCTAATAATGAGGATTTCCGTAGCTTATTACTCGATCGCACCGATGAAAATTTAGCTTATGCCTATATCGTAGGGAAAGATGGGGGTCTTCCTTTAATTTTCTCCGATCATAACGAATCGGTTCACAGATATCCTGAAGATCACGATCGCTGGTGTGATGCGTTTAAACGAGACGACATTAAGCGCATGATCCGCTTTCATAATGAGGTTCAGGGAAAACCCATGACCATGTTATATGAAAGTGACTTAGTGTTAATCTTCAAACGGGGAGATTGTGGCATTGTGGCTATCAATAAAGGGGGTGATCATGCTTCGGTGGAGTTTAGCACTCATGGTTTACAACAGTCTCGTGTCTATCAAGATTTGCTCAATCACAACCAAATGACCCTTGAGGGCGATCGTTTTAACCTATCGATTAACCCGAGAACAGCTCAAATGTGGTTAGCTCAATAATCACATTAAGAAGGCAGGGGTAGCAGAGGAAGCAGGGGGAGAAAGAATATTACTCTACGATGATAAGCGGATTTGGTATTAGAGAGATTTTTGGAGACTCTAATACCTTCCTCTTTTGACGCTCTCCTGGCTAAAGCCGAGGAGATTCATAACGAATCCCTGTTGGGATGGTTATTTTCTTGATTGAATAGACTTAACTGAAAAGCATATTCGTTCAAGTTCC
>JAAUYH010000824.1_pt1 | contig 41304 bp, 41 predicted proteins | sample 7278061 | NCBI WGS metagenome assembly JAAUYH01 (sample SAMN14350203, study PRJNA611818) | marine sediment metagenome | isolation source: surface marine sediment (0.6m) | place: French Polynesia: Moorea | collected 2018-08
CTGCGCGTCTCGGTCACCGACCGCTGCGATTTCCGCTGCGTCTATTGCATGTCGGAAAACATGACCTTCCTGCCGAAGAAAGAGCTTCTGACGCTGGAAGAGCTCGACCGCCTCTGCTCGGCCTTCGTGGGCCTCGGCGTCGAGAAGCTGCGCATCACCGGTGGCGAACCGCTGGTGCGCCGCGATATCCTGACCTTCTTTCACGCCATGTCGCGCCATCTGCACACCGGTGCGCTGAAGGAACTCACGCTGACGACCAACGGCTCGCAGCTTGCCCGGTTCGCAACGGATCTCTATGCCGCGGGCGTCCGCCGCATCAATGTCTCGCTCGACACGCTGGACGAGGCCAAGTTTGCCCGCGTCACCCGTTGGGGCCGCCTGGGCCAGGTGCTCCGGGGCATCGAGGCGGCCCGTGCCGCCGGCCTGCGGGTCAAGATCAACGCGGTCGCGCTGAGGGGCTTCAACGAGGACGAACTCTTCGACCTCACCGCGTGGTGCGCGCGCGAAGACATGGATCTCACCTGGATCGAGGTCATGCCGATGGGAGATTTGGGCAACGAGGACCGCATCGGCCAGTACTGGCCGGTCTCCGACATCCGCACCCAGCTGGCGCGCCGCTACACCGTCACCGACCTTGCCCACCGCACCGGCGGTCCCGCCCGTTACGTCCGGCTGGAGGAAACCGGCCAGCAGGTCGGCTTCATCACACCCCTGACCCATAATTTCTGCGAAAGCTGCAACCGCGTCCGCCTGACCTGTACCGGCGAGCTTTATATGTGCCTCGGCCAGGAGGACATGGCCGACCTCCGCGCGCCCCTGCGCGCCCATCCCGGCACCGACGCGCCCCTGATCAAGGCCATCCACGCGGCCATCGGTTTGAAACCCAAGGGCCATGATTTCGATTATTCCAGGCAGAGGGCAGATGGGCAGGTCTCGCGGCATATGAGCCATACGGGGGGGTGAGGCTGGGGCCAACCGAAGTTTTGAAGTCTATAAAACGCACTGTGTGCCACCGCACGCCGGGATCGAGCGGCTAACTCCGGCACCGAAAAGCAACCGGCGTACGCAAGTCGAAATCCCAACCGCCCTTTACACAGCGCGCTTGTCGCGCTCGACGCGGCCGCCTCGCGATCCTTCAGAGCGCCTCACGCGCCCATCCCGTCCCAGAACACGGATGTCACGCCACCGCAATGCGGGGCTTGTTCCCGTGCTATGCCCTGCAGGGCCCTGATCGCATCCGGCGCAAAACGGCGTGCAGAGACCCGAGATATGTCGATCTGCAGAACGCGCGCCCCCAGGCTTGCCCAGTGTCGAAACTGCCAAATCCCGACCTGTCGGCAAAAGGCGATGAAGGCTGCGGACCCGTTCACGCAGTGTTTGAATCGCCGCGCCATTTGACGGCAGCCGCCCGATATTTGCGCCGGATCTTGCGGTCCGTGTACCAAACGGGCAGGACGGACAGCCACCACACACGCATGGCCGCGCCTCTGGGAAAAGTCACGCGCGGAGCATTTTGCTTAAGGCCCGCTACAATTTTCTTCGCCGCCTCCTTTGCGCCGATCATCTGCCGTCCGAGCGCTATCCTCGTGTGATCGTCGACCATGGGCGTATCGATGAAGCCGGGACAAATGACCGTTACGCCAATGCCTTTGCGGGCCAGCCGTCCTCGCAACGCTTCGCCATAGATGCGAACCCAGGCCTTGCTGGCGGAATAGGCCGGCGGTCCGCCCAGGACCCGAAAGGCCGCAAGCGAACTGACCAGACCGATCTGGCCAGAGCCCCGTGCCACCATCCGCGGCTCGATCGGAATCAGGGTATTCAGGACACCGATGACGTTTGTCTCGACCGTCAGGCGCGCGGTTTCCGGGGTCTCCCTGCCGAAGGCAACCCCGGCATTGGCGATGACCAGATCGAACCCTTGGCGGGCATCGGCATCTTCCAGCGCATCGGCCACGGCCGCCGCATCCGCGACGTCGAGGACGCAGGTTTCGACGTCGGCACCGCGCGCACGGCAGGTTTGCGCAGTCGCGTCGAGCCGTTTGGAATTGCGGCCGACCAGCACGAGACTGACGCCAGGTGCGGCCAGTTCCATGCCGAGCGCGGCCCCCAGCCCGCTGCTGGCACCGGTGATCAGCACACGCCTGAATGCAGGGGTTTCGGTCATGGCAGACGACTGTGCCGAAAGGCTGCGCTCAGCCCCATACCGCCACCGATACCTATCATGGCGAATGCAAGATCGCCGTCGTCATGACGTCCCCCCGATGTGCCGAACTGGTGAAAAATCCGGGTTATAAGGATCGCGCCCGAGGCCCCGAACGGATGCCCAAGCGCAAGGGCGCCACCGTCTCTGTTGACCCGTGTCTCGTCTATCTTCAGTTCATCGAGCGTCGCCAGCACTTGCGCGGCGAAAGCTTCGTTGAACTCGATAACCGCCGCGGTTTCCAAATCCAGATCGGGATGGCTCGTCAGGAGTTTTCGGGTCGATGGGACAGGTCCGATTCCAAGATAGTTGGGGTCGACACCGGCCGCGGCCGCGCCAGCGAAGAGCAAGCCGCGCCCCGCCCCCAGCCGGCGCGCGTGCGCCAAGCTCGTTACGACCACGACCGCGGCGCCATCATTGAGCGGGCAGGAATTGCCGGCGGTTACGGTGCCGCCGTCGACAAAGACCGGCGGCAGTCCTGCAAGCTTTGCCTCCGTGGTGTCGGCCCTGGGGCATTCGTCGACGGACACCTGTGGACCGCGGCCGGTGGCGATGGGCACGATTTCCCGGTCGAATACGCCGTTGGCTTGCGACCGCACTGCCCGGCGGTGGCTTTGCAGCGCGAATGCATCCTGGCGTCTGCGGTCCACCCCGTACCGGGCCGCGACGTTTTCCGCGGCGACACCCATGTCGGGATCGCCCACATCGTCGGGTGAAAATCGCGCGCGTCCGAAAAATGAGGGGAGTTCGCCCGGGCGGCGGGGACGTGCGACACGCCACGGGGCACGGCTGGTGCTTTCCACGCCGCCAGCAAGATACACCGATCCCGCCCCGGCCGCCACGAGATGGCAGGCGGTCACGATTGCATCCAGACCCGAGCCGCATTGACGGTCGACGGTCACGCCGGGGACACCGACCGGCAGCCCGGCGGTCAGGCCGGACAGGCGCGCGATATTGCCGCCTCCGCCGGTGGCATTGCCCAGGATGACGTCGTCAACGGCATCTGCCGTCATCCCGATGTCCGCCAGCACCGCCCGAATGACCGGAGCCGCCAGATCCTGGGGCTCGACCATCGACAGCGCGCCAAAGGCGCGCGCCACGGGGCTGCGCCTGGCGGCCACGATGACCGGCTGTCGGTCGTCCGGCAGATCAGAGTACAGCAAGTCTCTCATCCTTTTCGGCAATCCAGTCGACAAGCCGTGCCGTCGACACCTTTCCGCTGGCTGTCATGGGCCATTCCCCGGTCTGCAGGAACCGGCGGGGTATCTTATACTTTTGCAGGTTCTCCGCGCAGTGTTCTATCAGTTCGTCTTCCCCGGGGCGCTCGACGTCCTTTTCGAACTCAAGCACCGCGACCAGTGCCTTGCCAAGATATGTATCGGGTAATCCCACGGTATTCACCTCCTTGACCGCAGGATGGTTTTTCAGACAGGCGTCGATTTCGCCGGGATAGATGTTGTTGCCCCCGGATATGATCATTCCGTTCGCACGGCCGAGCAGGTGCAGATGGCCCGCGCTGTCGAACCTTCCGACATCCCCGACCGTCGACCAATCCCCGTCCCGCTGAAACGCCGACAGATCGTCCCGCCAAAGGTAGCCGTCAATGGTCAGTGCGCTTTGCACCCAAATGGTCCCGCTCGTGCCGTCGGCGGTGTCTTCCCGGGACGGCCGGATTTCGATGTCGACGCCTGGAAAGGCGCGGCCCACACCGGCCCCGCCGCGTGTGTACCCGCCGTCGTGCGGCTGGTGCGAAACGGTTGTCACGAACCCAAGCTCGGAGGCGCCGTAATACTCCGTCACATTCGCGCGCGGTGCGATCTTGCCAAGCCGGTTCAGCAGATCGTCCTCAAGCTTCGCGCCGGCGGTTGTGATCCCGGCAAGGGACTTCAGCGGATCCTGAGCGTGGCCGGCATGGCGGCACAAGGCGTCCAGAACCGACGGGACACAAACCAGCCGTTGGAGGTCGTTTTCGGCGATCGTTTTCCATGCCGCTTGGGGGGTGAATTTGTCCAGCGTATGGAACGCCGCGCCGGCATCCAGCGTCTCGGCAAAGGCATAAAGCGATAGACCATGTGCAAGCGGACCCGGCGACAAGGTATGAAGGCCGGGACCTGTCTCGAAATGGCGCCGACCGACGGCCAGGGATTTTCGCCAGCTTCGCCTGTTGCGCAGAAACGCCTTTGGCAGGGATGTTGTCCCGGAGGTGAACGCGATCAGAAAGGGGTCGTCTTCCCCTGATCCGTGCCGGTCCGGCCCCGGCGCGGCTGCCAGCAGGATTTCCAGATCGGCTTCGGTTTCCACGGACCTTACCGGAAATCCAAATCCCTGAAAGGGATCGGCCGGTCGCCCGGCAATGAACAGAATGTCCGGGGCCACCCTGTCGAGTATGTCGTGAAGTTGTTTCAGCGGCAGCAGCGTATCCAGAAGAAGGACGCAACACCGGCCCACCAGCGCGGCCGCCAGAAATTCGGCCACATGCGGATGGTTCCCCATGAGAAGTCCGAAAACAGGGATTTCTCGAAGTTTAGGCTGTTCGCGCTGTACCCTGGGACAGGCCGCAACGACGGCGTTGATCCGATCCGCCCGCGCCACAAGGTCGCCATAGGTGACGGCGCGGCCGCCGATCACCACCGCCGTCGCGCCCGGGCGCTGCAGGCCGTGCCGTCTTAGGATGTCGTGCAAGGGCATATCTCAGCGTCCTTCGCCGTTGAGCGTTTCGGCTTGCGCTGCGGCGCCATCGCCCTTGTCGGTCAAGCCGATTGCCGCAATTGCGGTGGCGGCCAGACAGATCGGCACCATCGCGGCGAACCCCGATACCGCAAAGATCTCCGTCGTCGCAGAGGCCACGATCGTTGCCGCGCTGATGAAGGGTCCCATCGCCAGAAGCGTGAACATCGCAAAGGCAGAAACCTGTGCGTTTTGGGGAACGTGAATCGAAACCGAGGCGGCAAATGCGACGGCCGTAAAGGCGATCGTTGCGATCTGGCCCAACTGGGCAATCAGAAGGATTGCCGCATTGCTCCACAGCGCCATGGCAAGCCAGCGCAGGGCGCTCAAGAGACCGGCGGCGACGAGAAGGGAGCCGGGCGTAAACCGGCGCAATATCGGCCCCCCGAAAAGAAATCCGAGCACTTCCGCCGCGATGCCGACGGCCCAGATCAGCGAAATGGTCCGCAGCGTCATTCCGGCAGCGGACCAATCCAAAGGGGCCAGCGTGAAAAAATGGGCATTGCTTGCCAAAATCAGGGCCGACGCGATCAGCGCCGGCCAAATGGGACGGATGCCCAAAAGTACGAGAAACGGAGAGCGCTTGTCACCCGTGCCATGCATTACCGCAAGAGCGGTGCCAAAGTGCAAGACGGCGAGCACCACAAAGGAGGTGAGTGCCAGGCAGGCAACGAGGATGACGACAAGGTCCAAACTGGCTTGCATTGCCAGCTGGCCGGCCGCCAGGGTGCCGACGGCGAAACCGACCGACCCCCAAAGCCGGTGCCGGCCAAAGCCCTGTCCGCCATGTCCGCTGACGCGCAGGATCAGGCGATCCGCGATCGGAAACAAAACCGGGGCGATCGCGCTGGCGGCGATCACCAGTGCGGCGATACCGGCCCCGGGCAACCCGGGCAGCAGGAGGGCCGCATAACACAAAGCCAGGCCAAGCGACAGGATTGCCCCCACCAGCTCTGGACGTCCGGACGTGTCGCACAGATGCGCGACAACAGGGCTGCTGAACACCTTGGAAAACAGCATGACGGAGAACAAAAGAGGCAATGCGGCCTCGGACATCCCCTGCGCGGCAAGCCAAAGGCCGACATAGGGGATCCACGCCCCCTGACCGGCATAGATCGCGGCAAGAAAAATCGAAAGCGCAATTCTCATAGTCGGCGTTTCACTGTAAACCTTTCATCTGTCGGGATGCGCATGTCGATGCAGCATCGGCTCCGTTCGTTTGCTGGGAAGCAGCCTTTGGATCGCAATTACCGTATCGCCGTGCCGTTTCGTGACATCGACATGCACGGGCACATGCATAACGCGGCGCATGTCAGCCATTTCGAAGCCGCGATAAGCCACTTTCTGCGCTACGAAGGCCTGTCGGAGCACTTTGCGCCCGGCGGGCGGTATGTCTTTCATGTCCGAAAAGTCGAGGTCTTGTTTCACGCGCCGTCCCGCTACGACGACCTGATCGAAATCGAGTGCAGGGTCGGCCGGTTGGGCCGCTCCAGCCTCGGGTTCTCGCCACGGATGCTGGGACCGGAGGGAGAGCTGCGCGCCACGGCCGACATCGTCTGGATCTGCGTCGAACGCCAATCGTCGGTTCCCAGCCCGCTGCCGGATGATTTGCGCGCCGCCCTCGAACATCATGTCATTCCGCACGAGCCGCAATCGGAATGAACGCACGCGCCTTCCGTGTCGCCTGCAGCGTTCCCATCGTCATCCCGGCCAATTGGGTGCCGTACCGCCGCCCCAGGTTCTCGCGCAGGGTCGTCAGTGCGATCTTGCCGGTGGGCGTTCGCGGAAGTTCATCCAGCGGGAAATGCACCTGAGGGCACCGTTCAGGCGGCAATACGTCGTAGCACAAGGTCGACAGTGTTTTCAGCCGGGCGTGGCGCGGCGCCGTCGCCAGGCACACGATATCGCCCCACACCGGATTGGGCAGGCCGAAAACACAGGCAGCCTCTACCTCGGTATGGTCCCGAATGACGGCCTCGATTTCGGCCGGATAGACCTTGTGGCCGCCGCTGATCATCAGATTGTTTTCGCGGCCTGCCAGCGTCAGCATGCCCCTGTCGTCAAGCCAACCGAAATCCCCCACCGTGGCCCAACCATTTGCGGAAAACCGGAACCCGCCCGTGTCGTACTCAAAGATATAGCCGTCCGACAGATAGAGGCTTTGCATATGCACAAGCCCGATCTCGCCAGGGGGGAGCTCCTCGCCGCTCTCGGCATCGCGGATCGAGATCGACACGCCATGCATGGCCCTGCCGACCGATGCCGCGGGTACGGCTGCATCGGGTTTTGCAACCGTGATGAACCCGGTCTCGGCCGAACCGTAATACTCGATGACTGCCGCGTTCGGCAGATAGGTCTTCAACAGCGACGCCGTGGAATCCGCCAGTTTCATCGACGTCGTGGTGACCTGCCGGACCGTCTGAAAATAGCGGTTCTCTCGCCGTGCAGCACGCCCCAGCCAATGCGCGACCGGCGGGATCAGCGCAAGCTGCGTCACTCGCTCTGCCGCGACCAGATCGAGAACGCCTGACGCATGGCTTTCCGGGCCCGTCGGGCCGAATTGACGCGCTCCGATTGCGGTCGCGCCCCGCAGAACCGCATATAACACGGCGTAGAGGCCAAGCGTGTGTTTCATCAGGCCCGGGCAAAGAACGATATCGTCCGGTCCGGTCGGAAGATCATGGTCGCTGGCGCCGAAACTGGCGCACCAGGACCCTTGACCGCGCCGGAACGCTTTGGGTTTCCCGGTCGATCCGGAGGTGAACCCGATAAGAAACGGCGCATCGTCCCCGGCCGGGAGGAAGGCCGCCCCGGATATTTCGTCGAACCAGTCGTGCAGCGCGTCGCGAGGTGCGACAGGGACCGTCCCGAGAACCTTTTCGAGGGCCGGGGCGGCGGCCTCTTCGGCAATCAGCAGGTCAATCCCGATGCCGTCGAAATTCTCGGCCAGAGCCGAAGCCGGCCAATCCGGATCGGCGATGGCGACGGAATGGCCCGACCACAGGCAGGCAAGGACGATTTCGATGCACTCGATACAATCTTCCAGCGCCAGCGCGACGTTCAGACGCCGACCCTCGGCAATACCTGACAGTTTTTCGGCATATCGCCGCGCGTTGGCCTTCAGTTCGGCGTAGCTTCGCCGGTCGTGACCGACGATCAGAGCGGTCTTCGCGGGCGTTTCAGAGACGCGGGTCAAGAACTGATCGATGATGGCCGACATCGTCAGAGGCTCCCCGTACCTGCACCGGTCAACATCTCGCGCGCAATCGTCAGGCGCATAATTTCGCTTGTCCCCTCGTAAATCCGCATAAGCCGTGCATCCGCCAAAAAGCGCGCCGGAGCACTGTCGCGCATAGACCCGGACCCGCCCCATATCTGCAGCACGCGATCCGCGACACGGTCCACCGCCTCCGAGGCGAACAGCTTGGCCGTTGCGGCGATCCGTGACATCTCCCGTCCCGACCCCGTTGCACGCACGGCCTGCGCAAGCCGGGCCGATGCGGCATCGTGATCCGCCTGGCAATCGGCCAGATGCTGCTGGACGAGTTGAGACTCCGAGATCGACCGCCCGTACTGCCGGCGCCCGGTGGAATGGATCAATGCCTCGTGGATCAGCCGCCTCATCATGCCGACAAAAAGTGAGACCGCGCGCAGACGGCCGCGGTCGATTGCGGATAGGCAGATCTCCAACCCCTTCCCTGGCGGGCCAAACCGGAGCGCAGATCCTCCAGTTCGCCCGCCTGTCGCGATGTGGCCGTCACCCGCCGTCTCCGAGCCCCGGGTAGGCACGGCGCACCCCGCGCGCAACCAATGCGGCAAGCACCACCTTGATCAGATCACCGGGCACAAAGCCGATCGACCCGGCAAAGGCCTGAAGTAGTGTCAGTTCCGCAGCGAATGCGAGCCAGGGAATACCGATCAGGTACACCACGCCGATGCCACCAAGGGCGATATAGATCAGCGACGTCACAAACGGCACGTCGCCTTTGTGGCGCTCGACCAGCCAGCCGATTAAAAAGGCGGCAATCGGCCACGACAGGATGAAACCACCCGACGGGCCAAGAAAGATGCCGAACCCTCCGCGCCCTCCGGCCAACAGCGGCAAGCCGATGGCCACCAGCACCGCAAACAGCAAAAGCGCCAGACCGCCGCGTTTGGAACCGGCAAGAGCACCAGCCAGCATCACGCCCATTGATTGCGCGGTGATCGGAACGCCGACAGCCGGCAGCGTGAGAGGAGGGAATAGGCCCAGTGCTGCAGTCAGTGCGGCGAACAGAGCGATATATACAATGTCCTTGGTGTTCATGGGGCTGTCTCTCCTGGTGACTTCCCGCGGCTTTAGGGACCGTACCCGCGGGTCTCGATGGCGTCTGCGATCTCGTCGGACATTCTTAAGGTGCGGACGACAACCGGGATCGCGACCGCAATGACGCTTCGGTCGAGACCGCGCACTTTCTGCGCTTCGCGGACTTCGCCGGTTATGGTTGCCAGAACCGGAATGAAACGCAGGGCCAGCGAAAGCGCCAGGCTGACTTTTCCGGGATTGACACCCACATATCTCAACACCCAAAGGCCACGCTCCATCCCCTCGACCATATCCGAGACGCGGGTCGTGAGGGTCAAAAGCCCGGCCAGAAGCAACAGCGCGGCAAAGCGGGCGACGACAAAGAAACCGACGAACCATCCGTTGATCAGCCCCTGCGCGACAAGGATGGCCACCAAAATCCAGAGCGCCGGGCGCAGTTGTGCCCAGGCGGAGGTAAGTGGCAGCCGGGCAAGGGGGTAAAGTGTCAAAACCACTGCCAGAAAAGCGACGATGATCACGATCTCATCTACCAGGAAAACCAGTGTGCCGGACACCGCCAGCAAAAGGACCTTTGTCCCCGCGGGCAATCGGTGCAGAAACGAATGTCCGGGGCGGAAGAGGTCAAACATCGTGCATCGTTTCGGTGTAGCACTGCAGCGCCGGGCCCGGAGGCCCGTCGGCGATGATCCGGTTGTCGCCGAACACGATCACCCGGTCGAAATCCGCCAGAAGATCGAGATCGTGCGTGACGACGATGGCCGTCTGGTCGAGATCGGCAATCGCACGGGCCACTCGGATCTTGTTGCGCAGGTCGAGAAGCGTCGTCGGTTCGTCGAAGACAATGTATTCGGGGGCCATTACCAGAACCCCGGAAATGGCAAGCAGCTGTTTTTGTCCACCACTGAGGAAATGCGACGGATGGGTTCGATGATCCATGAGGTCATAGCGACTTAAGACTGCCTCGGTCTTTTCTTTGATCGTTGCCTTGTCGAACCCAAGGTTTTTCATGCCAAAGGCGATATCTTCCTCGACAATCGGAAAAACGATTTGATTGTCGGGATTCTGGAACACGAACCCGACTTTGCGACGCACCTTCTTGCCGTCTTTACGCGTATCCAGCCCATCGACCGTTACCCTGCCCTCTGTCGGAAGAAGCAAGCCGTTCAGAAGGCGTGCGAAGGTGCTTTTGCCGCTCCCGTTGCTGCCGACAATGCCGATTCTGCGTTCAGTAAGCCTCAGACAGACATCCTTCAACACGGGCCTTTCCCGATAAGAAACTGAGACAGACTGTAATTCAATCATGAGTTTCTTGCTATGGCTGTTTTTGCGGGGTTCGATTTCTATCGGGGATTGATGGGATTAACGGCAAGTTGTGTCAACGAACCATCCCCTGCACTTGCACCACGGGAGAACGAAGACGAGCCCTGATCGTGGGTAACCGTGTCCGGGTTGCCGCCGATGTCAACCCGGCGCCCGGTCTTGTCGGTTATGAGATTGTACCACGCTCCGGGCGGCAAAACCACAGGCCCGGGCAAGACGTTCGGATCGGCGATCGCCGTATCGTTCCGCTCGAAAGGGACGGACGCCGGCAACACCAGGTCGGCGTTTTCAACGGTCGCGGTTCTTATCCGGTCATTCACAATGACTGCATCAGGACGCTTCCAGGTATCGGCCAAACGATCCGGTTCCCGGCGATGAAGTTGGCGATGTCGATGGCGAAAGGGATCGTCGTTCTTTCCGTATGGTACGAGCGACGGTCCCAAGGGATGCTCTTCGACTTCGTGACACCCGAAGTGACTGGCGAAGAGATGCATGAGACATGAGGCTCCAGAATTTCGGCGGCGGATCATTGTGCAAATGAGACAACTGGTCAATATGACAACCGTTCGGATACGCGGGCGTGCGCGGGCGCGCTGGTTTCCCGAACGGTCGTCTGGAAACGCGGCGTTCACGGGATGCAGGCTCACGTCTTGGAAAACCAAGTGCTTCGGTACCGGTCCTTTGGTGATCCGCGCAAGGTGCTGACACTGGAAAGCTCTCCCCTGAAACCCGGACCCGAGCACGTTTTGCGGGTTGAAATGATCTACGCGCCGGTCAATCCGTCCGACCTTATTCCGATGACCGGCGCCTACAGCCATCTGATCACCCTGCCGATGATCGCCGGATACGAAGGTGTCGGCCGGGTGATTTCTGCCCCGCCCGGCATGACCCGGATGCTTGGCCGACGTGTTCTTCCGCTACGAGGGGCCGGCACCTGGCAGCGATATGTCGACTGCGACCCGGCGATCGCCGTACCGGTTCCGGATGACATTCCCGATACCCTTGCCGCGCGTGCCTATATCAATCCGCTGTCCGCCGTTTGCATGCTGCGCAACTGGCCCGTTTGCGACCGGCGCATCGCCGTCACGGGCGCCGGTTCGTCCATCGCGGCGCTTCTCGCGCAATGGGCGCAAGCAGACGGGGCGGCAAACGTCAGTGGCATCTACCGGTCCCCGCAGCGGCGCACCTGGCTCGAAGACCTCGGCGTCGGGCCAGTCTCGGAAAATGACCCGGCTTCCATCGAGGCCTGTGCCCGACAGGCCGACATTGTCTTTGATTCCGTCGGCGGCACGCTCGGTTCGGCCATATTGAGTGCGATGCGGCCCGGAACCGAGTTCGTAAGCTATGGTTTGCTTTCGGGTCAGCCTGTGTTGCCCTCACCCGGCGCCAGAGCCGCCCACCGGCGCTTCCACTTGCGTGATGTCCTGCGCAATCTGAGTACGCCGGCCTGGCAGGAGAGCTTCAGTCCGCTTTGGCCAAGGCTCAGAGCCGCCAAGATGCCGGGGGTGGAAATCTTTCCTGTGGAATTCTGGCGCGATGCGCTCGATGCATTTCATACCCCCGGCAGACGCCAAAAACCCTTACTCGAATTCAACGGTGTGGTTGCTTGATCGGCGTGCCCGGGGGGTGACTATCGCATTTGATCTCGTCGGAGGCTTTCCAACGCAGGCATGGCCACCACGGCCACTGAAGCCTAGAAGAAGACCCGGACCGAGGAGTCCCGCTGCGCGGACACATCGCCTGCACAGGCTTCAGGCCTCCCATGACCGGCTATCGGGCAAGGCCTTGCCTGGCGTTGTCCTGTTTTGTCCTGACCCGGTGACTTTTTCCAACGAGAGAAACGGAACACCACTAAACCGGGCTGCCGGTTGGCTTGTAAAAGTGGACTTTGCCTCAAAGACTCGAGCGCTTTTCGGCCACTTCGTGCGCCGTCTCAATCCTGTGCCGTTTTGTGCAAAGATTGCGTAAGACTAAACCATGGGAATCAGGAGGTTCGAAGACTGAGCGGGCAAGTTGCCACATGGGCGCATTCTTTCGGTATAAGAAAACGCCCTAAATGATGGCCTTCGTGGCGGAGAAGGAGGGATTCGAACCCCCGGAGGCTTTCACCTCAACGGTTTTCAAGACCGCCGCATTCGACCGCTCTGCCACTTCTCCGTCTGATCTGATTACCGCCGTAGGAGCTCTGAGTTCAACCCGGTCATAAATGCCGCATTCCAGAGCCATATTTCGCCGAATACGTCCTCGACTCTTTCCAACTCGCCTGGCGCCGGATAAGATACCGCATCACCCGCACGCCCGCGGATGATGATCGAGCAAGAATGCGCGGCAACGACCGTGTGGACAAAGGGGCATGGTATGGCAAGGATTCGGACAGGGCGTTTGGCCTTGATTCTGTGTAGCACGGCCTTGGTTGCGGGATGCAGCGACGGCATAACTCCAGGTTTCCTCAAGAAAAAAGATGCCGGGGCAGAGGTGGCGGCAGATGCCGCGCGCCCAACGGATTCCGTCAAGCTGGTCGAGCGTGACATCGAGGCGCCCGAGGTATTCGAGGTCTCGGATCAGGGGCTTTGGGACGGACGTCCATCGCTGGGCGGCGTTTGGGTGGCACATCCGAGTGTCAAGGAACCCGAGCGGGTCATCATCCGCAACGAAGAGAACGGCAAATTCGTCATCGGGGCGCTGTTTCGGCGCGAACGCGACAATCCCGGTCCGGTGATCCAGGTCTCGTCGGATGCCGCGGCCGCGCTTGGCATGCTGGCCGGGGCGCCGGATACGCTGAACGTGACGGCCCTTCGCCGCCAGGAGGTGCCGATCGTCGAGCCTCAGCAGGAAGCGCCCGCAGGCGAAGCCCCGGTCGAAACCGCCGCGATCGAAGCCCCGGAGACCATCGAGACCGCGGCGCTGGACCCGGTCGCCGCGGCCAGCGCTGCCATCGACCAGGCCGAAGCGGATCTTCCGGTGACCAATGTGCAACCCACATCCGCCCCGATCGAATCGGCCCCGCCGGCCGCACCGCCGCAGGCATCGAAGCTGTCCAAACCGTTCATCCAGATCGGCTTTTTCAGCGTTGAAGACAACGCCAGGCGCAATGGCACGGCGTTGCGCAATGCCGGGATCCTGCCGACGGTCCAGAAGCGGGAAAGCAAGGGCAAGACCTATTGGCGGGTTCTCGCCGGGCCGGCGCCGACGGCGCTTGAACGGTCCGCCCTTCTCGGCAAAGTGAAGAAGCTCGGCTACGAGGACGCCTATTTCGTGACCAACTGACATGCCAGGATAGAAAGGACCGCCCTTCGCCCATGCGCTTTGCCCGTCTGCTCGCAACGCTTGCTTTGATCCTCGCCGCCACCCTGCCCGCCCGCGCCCTCGAGACGCGGGCAAAGGCGGCCTATGTGGTTGATCTGACCACCGGTACGGTTCTGATGGAAAAGGACGCCGACGCGCCTCTGCCGCCGGCGTCCATGTCGAAGCTGATGACGCTCAACATGCTGTTCGAGGCCCTGCGCGACGGTCGGGTGACGCTCGACACCCGGTTCCGCGTCTCGACCCGGGCCAAGAATATGGGCGGCTCGACCATGTTCCTCAACGAGACGGACCGTCCCACCGTCGAAGAGCTGATCAAGGGCATTGTCGTTTTGTCCGGCAACGACGCCTGCGTGGTCGTTGCCGAAGGTTTGGCCGGAACCGAGGATGCCTTCGCCCGGATGATGAACGAGCGGGCCACGGCATTGGGCCTGACCGGCACCACCTTGGCGAATTCCTCGGGCTGGCCGAATCCGAATCACCGGATGAGCATGCGGGATCTGGGCCTGCTCGCGTCCCGCCTGATCACCGAATTTCCCGAATATTACGGCTATTTCGGCATGGAGGAGTTCGCCTGGGACAACCGCGCGCCACAGAACCGGTTCAACCGCAATCCACTGTTGAAGCTCGGGATCGGAGCCGACGGCCTTAAGACCGGGCATACGTCCGAGGCCGGGTACGGCCTTGTCGGCTCGGCGCTGCAGGGCACGCGGCGGATCGTCTTCGTGCTGACCGGCCTGACATCCGAGAAGGAACGGGCCGACGAGGCCGAACGCATCGTCAACTGGGCGTTTCGGCAGTTCGTGCAGAAAACCGTGGTCAAGGAGGGCACCGTTCTGGCCCAGGCACCGGTTTGGATGGGCAGCGAGGAACAGGTGGGGCTTGTCGTGTCGGAGGACGTTTCGCTGCTGATTCCGGCGCTCGTGCAGGGCGACATTTCGGGCGATGTCGTCTATCGGGGTCCATTGGAGGCTCCGATTGCCGCGGGCCAGAAGGTGGGCGAGCTGGTTATTGCGCTAAAGGACATGCCCGAAACCCGCGTTGCCCTGGTGTCGGACCGCGATGTCGCCCGTGGCGGGCTTTTGCCACGGATGCGCACGGCCGCACGCGTCCTTTTCGCCATGATCGCCGGAAATGCGAAAGAGGCGCTGTAGATCTTCGATACCCACGGCGACGCCTTCGACTGCTTTTGGCCTGGACCAGACCTTCGCCACCCGTCTTCAGGCGCGGAATCAAGGCCGTAGGCCGCCGCGCCATCGCCGACCCGTCCCGAAGGGGAGGCGATTTGCTGACGGTGCGCACCGAATTGAGGTCGTTCGGACTTTGCTGGGATAAATCGAGCCGTTCATAGGTCTGGGTCGCCTCCCCGCGGGTCGGCGATGGCCCGGCTCCTCAAGGGAAATGCAATGTCAATTCCAGGCAAGTTCCGTCCTCAAGACGTAGTGCAAAGGAACTCCGCACGATGCCGAAGCGGGTTTGAGTTCGCCCCGGCGATGCGCTAGGCGGGTCGCCATGTCGGATCCTCGCACCAAAGCCCTGTTCGTCACGCTCGAAGGCATCGACGGCTCGGGCAAGTCGACGCAAGCCCGCCGCCTGGCCGAGACCCTGCGGGCCGCAGGCCGCGATGTCGTGCTGACCCGCGAACCCGGCGGCTCTCCGGGTGCCGATGAAATCAGGCGCCTGGTGTTGGAAGGCGACCCCGACCGCTGGTCCGCCGAAACCGAGATATTGTTGTTTACCGCGGCGCGGCGGGACCATCTGGAACGGCTGATCGAGCCGGCACTGGCCGCCGGGCAGATCGTGGTCTGCGACCGTTTCGCCGATAGTACACGGCTCTACCAGGGTCTGTCGCGCGGCAATCTGCGGGCAAAGGTGGACGCGCTGCACGAGCTGATGATCGGCCGCGAACCGGACCTCACACTGCTGATCGATATGGACCCGGCGACCGGTCTGGAACGGGCCAGGGGCCGGCAGGGCCACGAGGAACGCTTCGAAGATTTCGGCCTCGCCTTGCAGGAACGCATGCGCGGCGGATTTCTCGACCTCGCCAGGGAATTCGGCGCACGGTTCCGTGTGATCGACGGCAACCGCGACCCTGACGCTGTGGCCGCCGACGTTCTGGCGCACGTTCGAACGGCACTGGTGTGATGGATACGGCGCACGAAGCCGACCGTGCTCCAGGCGCGCCACATCCGCGCGAAACGTTGCGGCTGCTCGGGCAATCAGCGGCCGAGGCGGAGTTTCTCAACGCCTACCGGGCCGGTCGCCTGCATCACGCCTGGCTCCTCACCGGCCCCCGCGGGGTGGGAAAGGCCACGCTTGCCTGGCGCATCGCCCGGTTTCTGCTGGCGACTCCGGCGGATGACGGGGGCTTGTTCGACGACACACCCCCTGCCCCCACAAGCCTCGACATCGACCCCGATCACCCGGTCGCCCATCGCATGCTGGCGCTCAGCGAACCCCGCCTGTTCCTTCTTCGCCGGGCCTGGGATGCAGACCGCGAACGGCTGAGGCAGGACATCACCGTCGAGCCCGTGCGCAAGCTCAAGGAATTCTTCGGTCTCAGCGCCGCCGACGGCGGGCGGCGCGTCGTGATCGTGGACGCCGCCGACGAGATGAACGTCAACGCCGCCAACGCGCTTTTGAAATTGCTCGAAGAGCCGCCGTCCGACACGGTGCTACTGCTGGTCTGCCACCAACCCTCGCGCCTGTTGCCGACGATCCTCAGCCGTTGCCGGGCGTTGCGCTGCAACGGGCTTGCACCGCCGGACATCGCGGCGGCGCTGGCACAGGCGGGTGTCGAGCCGCCTGGCGACCCGGCGGCGCTTGCGGCATTGTCCGGCGGATCGGTGGGTGGCGCGCTTCGGCTGATAACCCTCGACGGTCTTACGCTTTATGCCGATCTCATCGCGATTTTCGCATCGCCGTCCGACCGCCAGCGCGCGCTGAAACTTGCCGACAGCGTTGCGGGCCGCGCCGCGGCCGACCGGCTCGACCTAACTCTCGACCTTTTCGACCTGTTCCTTGCCCGCCTGGCCCGCACCGGCGTCACCGGCCCGCCGGAGCCCCAGGCCGCGCCGGATGAGGCCGCGCTGCTGGCGCGTCTCGCCCCGGACGCCGGTGCAGGCCGGCGCTGGGCCGAACTGCAGCAAAGCCTCGGCGCCCGTGCCCGCCATGGCCGCGCGGTCAACCTTGACCCGGCCGCGCTGATCCTCGATATGGTCCTGAAAATTCATGAAACGGCGGCAGAGACGGCTGCCTGAGCCAGCCCCATGACCGATACGCCGCAGATCACCGACAGCCACTGCCACCTTGACTTCCCCAACCTGGTGGACGACCTGGACGGCGTCGTCGCACGCGCCGTTGCAGCGGGCGTCACCCGGATGGTGACGATCTGTACCCGTCTGCGCAACGAACCCTCTGTCCGGTCCATCGCCGAGGCGCATGCGCCCGTGTTCTATGCCGCCGGCACCCACCCGATGAGCGCCGCCGAAGAGCCCATGGCCACGGTGGCCGATCTGACGGCGCTGGCGCGGCATCCGAAATTCGTCGGCATCGGTGAGACCGGGCTCGACTATCACTACACCGCCGACAGCAAGGCCGCGCAGCAGGAAAGCCTTTTGGTGCATATCGAGGCCGCCCGCCGGACCGGCCTGCCGTTGATCATCCATGCCCGCGATGCAGATGACGACATGGCGCGCATCCTGACCGCGGAACACCGCGCCGGGGCGTTCACTTGCGTCATGCATTGCTTCAGTTCCGGCCGCGCCCTGGCCGAAGCGACCTTGGACCTCGGCTTTTATCTCAGCATGTCCGGCATCGCCGCGTTCCCGAAAAGCCAGGAGTTGCGCGACTGTTTCGCCGCGGCACCGGTCGACCGTATCCTGGTCGAGACCGACGCCCCCTACCTCGCTCCGCCGCCCTATCGCGGCAAGCGTAACGAACCGGCCTTCACGGTGTATACGGCCAGGGTGGGCGCGGAGATTTTCGGAATGGACTATGCCGCCTTCGCAGCACGGACCCAGGCCAATTTTGAACGGCTGTTCAATAAAGTGACGTCTTACGAGGCCGCGGCCTGATGGCGGAACTGCGGTTCACCATCCTCGGCTGCGGATCGTCCGGCGGCGTGCCGCGTCTCGGTGGCCATTGGGGCGACTGCGACCCGGAGAATCCGAAAAACCGCCGCCGCCGCTGTTCGCTGCTGATCGAACGGGAAACAGAGCACGGGACCACCCGTGTTCTGATCGACACCTCGCCAGACCTGCGTGCGCAACTGCTCGATACCGGGATCGGAGAGCTCGATGCAGTGATCTACACCCACGGCCATGCCGATCATGTGCACGGGATCGACGACCTGCGGATGTTGGTCTTCAACATGAAACGCCGGCTGGCGGTTTGGGCCGACGGGGCCACCCAGGACCGGCTCTACGGCAGTTTCGGCTACGCCTTCACCCAGCCCGAGGGCTCTCCCTACCCGCCGATCCTCGACATGCACACGATCCAGGGCGACGTGACGGTCGACGGTGCGGGCGGCCCGGTCGTGCTGACCCCGTTCAAGGTCGGTCACGGCGCAATCGACTCGCTTGGCTTCCGGATCGGCGATCTGGCCTACCTCCCGGATGTGGCCGAGATGTATGACGAGGCCTGGGAGGCTGTGAAAGACCTCGACTGCTGGGTCCTGGATGCCCTGCGCCGGACACCGCATCCGACCCACGCCCATCTGGAACGGTCGCTGGAATGGATCGCTCGTGCCGCGCCGCGGCGGGCGGTGCTGACCAATATGCACATCGACCTGGACTATGCGACGGTCGAGGCGGAAACGCCCAGCAGCGTCACGCCTGCCTATGACGGTATGGTGATCCGCTATGATCTCTGAGCCGACGAGCGTCTGATGCAGGCGCTGCTCGAGGTCATTGTTCCCGTCTTTCTGGTGATCGGGTTTGGCTATGTGGCCGTCTGGCGGGGGGTTTTCGCCCACAGCGCGGTGGACGGGTTGATGAAGTTCACCCAGAATTTCGCCATTCCCTGCCTGCTCTTTCGCGCGATTTCGACCCTCGATTTGGGCCAGGATTTCGATCTGGCCCTGCTGGGCAGCTTCTATGGCGGAGCGACGGCCGGATTCCTGGCGGGCCTTCTGGGCGCGCGGTTCCTGTTCGGGCGGCCGTGGGAGGACAGCGTTGCCATCGGGTTCTGTACGCTGTTTTCGAACTCGGTTCTGCTGGGCCTGCCGATCACCGAACGCGCCTTCGGGGCCGCGGCGCTGGCGCCGAACTACGCCATCGTCGCGCTGCATGCCCCGTTCTGCTACATCCTCGGCTTCACCGCGATGGAGATCGTGCGCGCCTCGGGCGGCGGGTTGCGGCGGGCGGCGCGGTCGATCCTGGGGGCAATGGTGAAGAACGCACTGATGATCGGGATCGCCCTGGGATTCGTGGTCAATCTCGCCGATCTGCCGGTCCCCGAGATCGTCACGGATGCGGCCGATCTGATGGCCCGCGCGGCCCTGCCGGCCGCGCTCTTCGGGCTGGGCGGCGTGCTGTATCAGTACCGGCCCGAGGGGGACATGGCTACGATCGGCTGGATCTGCGGGGTATCGCTGGTGCTGCACCCGGCGGTGGTCTGGGGACTGGGCAGCTGGACGGAGCTCAGTACCGGGCAGTTCCGGTCGGCGGTGCTGACCGCGGCAATGGCGCCCGGGGTGAACAGCTATATCTTTGCCAACATATACGGCGTGGCAAAGCGGGTGGCGGCCTCGTCGGTACTGATCGGCACCGCCCTGAGCGTGGGGACGGTGTGGATCTGGCTCAGCCTGCTGCCATAGGTCACGATTTTTCGACGAAAAATCGTCCCTAACCCGGTGACATGCCGCGCAGCCGTTCCGAGCGGCGGCGCAGCAGTTCCACCGTCGTCAGAAGCGCAATCGAGATCGCCACAAGAATCGTCGCCACGGCCAGGATCGTCGGCGAAATCTGCTCGCGCAGGCCGGTGAACATCTGCCACGGCAACGTCTTCTGGCTGGCCGACCCGACGAAGAGCACCACCACGACCTCGTCGAACGAGGTGATGAAGGCGAACAGCCCACCGGAAATCACGCCCGGAAGAATGAGCGGCATCTGCACCTTGAAGAAGGTCCTGACCGGATCGGCCCCCATATTCGCCGCAGCCCGAGTCAGCGACCGGTCGAACCCCACCAGCGTCGCCGTCACCGTGATGATGACGAAGGGGATACCCAGCACCGCATGGGCCAGCACCACCTTGACATAGCCCACGAAGGTCTTGTTGAGACCGAGCGTGCCCTCCATCCAGTTGCCGATCTGGCTGTAGAAGAAGAACATCCCCGTCGCCGAGATGATCAGCGGCACGATCATCGGCGAGATCAGGATCGCCATGATGGCGCGGCGGAACGGCACGTGGGACTGCGACAGGCCGATGGCCGCAAGCGTGCCGAGGCTGACAGAGATGACCGTCGCGATCGGCGCGATGATCAGCGAATTCTTGAAGCTGCGCTGCCATTCGTTGTTGGTGAAGAAATCGCGGTAATGCTTCAGCGAATACCCCTCGGGATCGAAGCGCAGCATCTCGGGCGTGAAGGTAAAGAAATCCTCGGCATTGAAGGACAGCGGCATCACGACCAGGATCGGGGTGATCAGGAAAACGAAGATCGCGCCGCAGATCACCCGGAAGGTGTAGTGCCACAGGACCTGGCCCGGGGTCAGGTAGGGGGCCAGCTTCATCCGGTAGCGGCCCGAGCCGATCCAGTAGATCAGCCAGCCGAAGAACCAGCCGAAGATCAGGCCGACGAAGAGACCGGCGATACCGCCGATCAGTAGCCCCAGCGCCGCGACGACGGCCAGGATCGCCCAGCGGGCCATGCGTTCCGGCAGATCGAATGTCATCAGCGCCCAGGCCAGTGCGCCCAGGGCGACGGCCCCCAGGACGATGCCGATCAGGGCCGAGCCTTGCGAGGTCCCGACCAGCAGCCCGGCGAAGGCGCCGAAGGCGGCGGTGACGGCCGTGGTGAACTGGGTGCCGGGTTTATGGGCGAGTGCGATGCTCATGGGCCTACCCCAGCTTCACGTTGTCGATGCCGACGATCTTGTCGTAGCACCAGTAGAGCAGCAGAACGACCGCCAGCAGGATCGTGCCAAGCGCTGCGGCGAGGCCCCAGTTCAGCGAACTGGAAATGTGATAGGCGATCCGGTTCGAGATGAAGACGCCCTTGGTGCCGCCGACGATCTCGGGCGTGATGTAGTAGCCGATGGCAAGGATGAAGACGAGGATCGAGCCCGCGCCGATGCCCGGTACGCTTTGCGGGAAATAGACCCGCCAGAAGGTCGTCCAGTTCGTTGCGCCCAGCGACTTGGCGGCACGCACATAGGACGGCGGGATCGTCTGCATCACCGAATACATCGGCAGGATCATGAACGGCAGCAGGATGTGGGTCATCGCGACGATGGTGCCGAACTGGTTGTTGATCATCACCAGCCGGCTTTCATCGGCGACAAGCCCCAGCCAGACCAGCGTGTCGTTGATCACCCCCTGTTGCTGCAGCATGACCTTCCAGGCCGAGGTCCGGACCAGCAGCGAGGTCCAGAAGGGCAGCAGAACGAGGATCAGCAGCACATTCGCGGTGCGCATCGGCAGGTTGGCCAGGAGATACGCGATGGGATAGCCCAGCAGGATGCAAGAGCCCATGATGATCAGCGACATCACCAGCGTGCGGCCGAAGAGCTTGACCAGGATCTGCTTGCTTTCGGGCTGCGCGGCCGCGCCGTCGGGGGTCAGCTGCATGTCGACGGCGTTCAGGAAATAGCCGGGCGTCACGGTGCGGGCATGGGTCTGGATGGTCTGCCAGACCTGCGGCGCGGCCCAGTCCGCGTCGATATCGGCGAAGGCGGCGCTGTAGGACGGTGGCGGGAACTCGGCGATGCCGGCCCTCAGCGCCTGCAGCATGCCGGCACGCGGACCGCCATAGCCCGCCACATCCGCCGTCTGCATGTCCTCGATCAAGGCGGGGTATACGGTTTCCCACGGTTTGGTCTTGGCCAGATCCTTACCGTCTTCGAGCACGGTGAAGATGGCGAAATCCGTATAGGCCTGCGCGGTCAGCGGCAGGAGCGCCGAAATCTCGGACGACGGGGCAAAGCCGATCTCGCCTGCAAGCGGGCTTTCGGTGACCCGGCGCAGGCGGTCGCGCTGCGCCTCGAGGGCTGCGGTATCCTTCGCCGCGCCATCCGCGCCTGACATCAACTCGAACCACGGCGCGGCCTGCGCCCAGTCGCCGTCAAGCGCTCGGAGCGGCTTGAGGATGTCCTTGCCGAGATCGTCGAGCTTGCGGCCGCTTTGCCGGAAGAGCGAGGAAATCCCGGTCTGTTCGTAGTTGAGCCGCGTGCCCAGGCGGGTGTGTTTTTTGGCTTCGGCGGCCAGGAACATGTCGTAATACATCGCCCGGAACACCGGCTCCGGCGGCAGGCCGCCATCCGAGGCATCCCATTGTGCCAGCTCCGGCACCGTCATCGGCAGCGTGTTCGAGACGATGTCGTTTTCGACCGAACGCCACAGCATCTGCGCGATCGGCACGATGAACGAGATCAGCACGAAGATCAGCAGCGGTGCGATCAGCATCAGGGCGCGGGTCTTCTGCAGGCGCAGGGCGCGGGCCAGCGATCTTTTCAGCGGCGTGCCGTCGGCGGCCAGCACCGGGCCGTCCGGCGCGGCGCCATGGCGCGGCGGGGTATCGCGGTCGGCGAGCGCCGCGGCCTCGTGCAGGGCATCGTCCGGCGACGGGGCGTCTGCCGTGCCCGGACCGGTTCCGCTGACGGTGCTCATGGGGCGCCCTCCACAACGATGAAGGTGGCGTCGGAATTCGCGCGGCGGATATCGGCGACCTTCTGGTATTCGGGATGATTATACGCCGCCAGAGCCTCGGCGTAGCTGGGGAATTCGATCACCACATGCCGGTCGCCACTGCTGCCCTCGACAACCTCGTTCCGGCCCCCGCGGACGATGAATGTCCCGCCGAGCCGGGCCATGAGCGGGGTCGTGTGGCGCACATATTCGGGATATCCGTCGGGATTGGTCACGTTGATATGGGCGATGATGTAGCCTTTGGGCATATCGACCCCCCCTTCTATCAGCTGGACATGCGGCTGGCCCGCAATTCATAGTGGCGCGTCACCTCGTCCCAGCGTTTCAACACCGCGCGGGCCTTGTCGGGGATATACGCGACCGCGTAATCGTCGCCGTGCAGCGCGCGCACGTTGTCGAGACTTTCGAAGGTCATGACCGTCTGGAACTCGACCTCATCGCCGAGATCCTCGCGCAGAACCTCGATGCCTCGAAATCCGGGCATGTTCTTACCTTCGATTCCCGGGATCACATGGCCGAGCAGCACGTTTTCGTAAGCCTCCGCATTCTCGGGCGTCGTCCAGCCCCGCCACACGCGTTTGATCGTCACGGCTTCGGCCCCTCCGGAAACGGGCGAGGGGCGGCGGACCGCCCCCCGCGAACGGGTCTTATTGTGCGAGCCAGGCCTGGAACTTGGCGTCGATGTCGTCGCGGTAGTCGGCCCAGAACTCGTAGTTGTAAAGCAGCGTGTTCTTGGCGTTCTCGGGATCGGTCGGCATGTGCGGCGCCATGTCGATGCCGAGATCGGCGTGCTGACCCACCAGCGGGGCCGAGCTCATACGGGCCGGGCCATAGCTGATATACTTGGCCTGATCCGCCAGACGCTGGGTGTCGGTGGCGAACATGATGTAGTCGAGCGCGCGCGCTTCGCGTTCCGGCGACAGGCCGGCGGGAATGATCCATCCGTCAAGATCGAACACCTGCGCGTCCCACAGCATGGCGACGGGCTGGTTCTGCTCTTCGATCACGCTGAACAGACGGCCGTTGTAGGTCGAACCCATCACGACCTCGCCATCGGCCAGAAGCTGCGGCGTGTCGGCACCGGCCGACCACCAGACCACGTCGTCCTTGATCGTGGCGAGCTTGGCGAGCGCCTGGTCCTGGCCCTCGTCGGTGGCCAGAACGTCATAGACGTCTTCCTTGGCCACGCCGTCGCACATCAGCGCCCATTCCATGTTGTTGATCGGGCGCTTTTCCAGGCTGCGCTTGCCGGGATAGGCCTCGGTGTCGAAGACCGCGCAGACGCTGGTCGGGGGCGTGTCGCCCACCAAGTCGGTGCGGTAACCGAAGGTCGTCGAATAGACGATCTGCGGGATGAAGCAATCGCTGACCAGCAGGTCGCCGAAATCGTCCGCCGCCGAGGTGCCGTCGGGTGCCGCGGCCAGTTGCGTGTCGGGGTCGATTTCCATCGCCAGACCTTCGTCGCAGAGCCGGATGGCGTCGGCGGCGACCACGTCGACCACGTCCCAGGTGATGTTGCCGGCTTCGTTCATCGCACGCAGCTTGGCCACGGCCTCGGCAGAACTGTCGTCGTTGAGGATCGTGGTGCCGGTCATTTCGGAATACGGCTCGTGATAGGCCTTGAGCTGCGACTTGGAATAGGCGCCGCCCCAGCTGACGATGGTCATTTCGCTGGCCATGTGGCTGCCGGCAAAGGCCGGCGCGGCGATCATCGCCGCCGCGGTCGTCAGCATGATTGTCTTCAGTTTCATCTGGTTACTCTCCATGTTGCGTTTCTCCCGTTTCCGATCCCCCCCTGCCCCGGGCAGGCCTCCCGGGGGGGTAACTTGTCAGGCGTCAAGCGCCCGGCAGTCCTGCGGGCGCCAGCCGATTTCCAGTTTCTCGCCCGCCTGCAGCCGCCGCTGATCCGGCGCGTTGCGGGTCTTGACGATGAAATTGTCGTTGCCGGCGACCTTCAGCCGGGTCCGGTAGATGTCACCCATATAGATGAATTCCAGCACCTCGGCATGGATGGTGTGGGCGTCGGGGTGCAGGCGTTCCTTGTTGAACTCCACACGTTCCGGCCGGATCGACACCAGCGTTCGGTCGCCCACGGCGTTCACGTTCACAGGGATGGTGTCGATTACCTCGCCATCGTCCAGCGTCACCTCGGCAACCTCGCCGTTCATCTTGGTGACCTTACCCATCAACGTGTTGTTCTCACCGATGAACTGGGCAACGAAGCTGTTCTTGGGCTCTTCATACAAGACATCCGGCGGATCGAGTTGCTGGATGCGGCCATCCTCGAACACCGCGACCCGGTCGGACATAGTCAGCGCCTCGGTCTGGTCATGGGTGACGTAAACCACTGTGATGCCAAGATTATCGGCGATGTGCTTGATCTCGAACTGCATATGTTCGCGCAGTTGCTTGTCGAGCGCGCCGAGCGGTTCGTCCATCAGCACCAGTTCGGCCTCGAAGACCAGCGCGCGGGCCAGCGCGATCCGCTGTTGCTGACCCCCGGACAGTTGCGCCGGGCGGCGCCCGCCGAAGGCCCCCATCTGCACCATGTCGAGCGCGCGCTTGACCTTGGCGTCGCGTTCGGACGTGCCCATCTTGCGCACCTCGAGCGGAAAGCTGAGGTTTTCCGCCACCGTCATGTGCGGGAAAAGCGCGTAGTTCTGAAACACCATGCCGATGCCGCGCTTGTGCGGCGGGATGTTGTTGATCTCGCGCCCGCCAAGCCGGATTTCGCCATGGGTGGCGGTTTCGAACCCCGCCAGCATCATCAGGCAAGTGGTCTTTCCGGACCCCGAGGGGCCAAGCATGGTCAGAAATTCACCCTTTCCGATTGCGAGATTGAGGTCTTTGACGACAAGCGTTTCCCCGTCATAGCTTTTCTGGACCCGGTCGAATTCTACGAATGCGCCGTCCATATCGGATGATGCCAAACTCAAGCTCCCTGACTTCGGGCCATTCTTTTCCAGCCCTTATCCCCGGCTGCAATCCAAGCAAATGTAGGGCCGCAGTGCAACCTATTGCTCGGAATCGCCGGAATTCCCCGATGCTCTGTCCAGCCTATATTGCGGTTTCGGCAAGTCGAGCGGTTTCGAACGACTGACCCGCACGCGAAACCGACCGATTTCCGTGTTGCCGGAGATTTCCGCACGACCAGGGCCGGCCTGGCGCCGGATCGTGCGGATTGCGCAGTCCGGACTATAGCTCGGTCCCCGAGGGCGCATTCAGGATCGCGCGTTCGGCCAGGAAGGGGTGGTGTTTGAGCGCCTCGCGCACCGCGATCTGGGCGAGCGGGACCTTGCCTTGCTGGAACAGGATCATCGCCTTGCCGGACAGCGCCCCGAAATGCCGCGGCTCGCGTGCCAGCACCTCGTCGACATCGGCCAGCGACCGCTCGAAATCGCCGATCAGGAAATACATCGTCGCTCGCTGGTTCCAGCCCTCGGCATAGTCGGGGTAGCTTTCGACCAGGCGGTCGAGATGCCGGATCGCCCCGACGAAGTCGTAGGCCTGCCGCCGCAGCATCGCGGCATCCAGCACCTCTTGCGCAGCCTCGTCGGGCGCGGTCAGCCAGATCTGCCAGATCTCGCCGTTCAGCCGGTCGGCCTCTGCCTCGGTCTGGGCCTGGCGCAGTTCGGCGAGCAAGGTCTCATAGCGCTCGCCCGTGGCTTCGCCGCCAACTGGCGCGGCAAGAAGAAACAGGACGAGGACGGGGCGCAAGGCGCTGAGCAACGGTGCGGTCATACAGCCCATGGTCCCGGATCGGCACGGGTCCAGTCAAGACGGGCGCGATCAAGACTTCGACAGAGGCGGAACCACGGCAGCGGCGGCCGACTCCGGATTGCCCAGTTTTCGGTGATCCGAGCCACCGGTCCTTTTGCCGCGAAACAGGATAGCCCGGCCATTTGCCGACATCGCGGCGCTCCCGCACGGCAATACGGGACGAATCCCCGCCGGGCGGGGCGATCTCAAGGTTGCCAGATGCGCCAGAGCCTACGTGACCGCGCAAACCACCGCGGCGGCCTCCAGCGCGCCCTTACCGTGCGGAATGCCCAGCGCCGTCATCCCCGCCTCGATCGCACCCAATGTGCCCAGCACCATGTGGCTGTTGACATGCCCCATATGCGCCACCCGGAAAAAGCCGTGCCAGGCAGGATCGCGACTGTCGGCCATGCCAAGCCCGATACCCAGCGTCACGCCCGCCGTCTCGCTCAGCCAGTTGCGCAACGCGGTGCCGTGGGGGGCGCCGATCCGGACAGAGGTCACTGCAACAGACCGCTTCGCCGGATCGGCGATGTTCATCGCGACCGGCCCTTCCACGCCCCAGGCGTCGAACGCCGCCCATACGGCACGGGCCAAGACCTCGTGCCGGGCCCAGACTTGTTCCAGCCCTTCCTCGGCGATCATGTCCAGCGCCGCGCGCAGCCCATACAGATGGTGCGTGGGCGCAGTGCCGCCGAAATACTGATAGAAATCGTCCGGATAGGCTCGCGGCCGCCAATCCCAATAGCTGGTGACGCAATCCGCGCGATCCCGCGCGGCCTCGGCCCTGTCGTTGAAATAGACAAAGGACAGGCCCGGCGGCGTCATCAGGCCCTTCTGGCAGCCGGTTACCATCACATCGACGCCCCAGCCGTCCATGTCGAACCGATCGCAGGCCAGGCAGGCGATGCAGTCGACCATCAAAAGCGCCGGATGTCCCGCCGCATCCAGCGCATCCCGCACCCCGGCGATGTCGTTTTTCACCGAGGTCGAGGTATCGACCTGCACGACCAGCACAGAATTGAACGCCTGTTCAGTGTCCGCCGCCAGCGCCTCGGCCACCCGGGCCATGTCCACATCCGACGACTTGCCGAAATCCACGATCTCACACTCGATCCCCATCCGTCGCGCCATTTCGGACCAGCCATGGGCGAACCGGCCCGTCGCCAGGACCAGCGCCTTCTGCCCGCGCGAATGCGTGTTGGCCAGCGCGGCCTCCCAGGCGCCGTGCCCGTTGGCGATATACATCGCCACCTGATGGCCGGTCCGGGCCACAGCCTTCAGGTCGGGCACGATGCCTTCGACCATCTCGACCAGCTCGCCCTCGTAGATATTCGGCGCCGGGCGGTGCATCGCCTGCAGCACCCGGTCGGGCATCACCGAGGGGCCGGGAATGGCAAGATGGGGGCGGCCGTGGGCAAGGGACATCGCGAACTCCGCTTTCAAGGCCGGACACAGGTATTCCGGCCTCGAACCGGCGTCAATCGCCGCACGCGGCCCGCCTTGCCGCATCCCGCGATTGGCAGTACACGAGCCGGACCCCAACGCCGAACGTCAACACAGAATCCCAATACGGGCCGCCCGGGCATGCTGAGCCAGATCAACAAGCGCCTCAAGACCGCCGAACGCAGCCTCGCGACCCGCTTCGGCACCGACATTTCGACGCCCGCCGCCCGGCGCGCCGCCATGGCCCATTTCCACCTGATCGACCACGGCATCCTGCGCACGATCTGGACCAACCAGTATCAGATCGCCCCCGGCGTCTGGCGCTCGAACCAGCCCAGCCCGGCGCGGATGAACCGCCTGCACCGCCTCGGCATCAAGACGATCCTGAACCTGCGCGGAGCGGACCGTTTCAGCTTTTACCTGTTTGAAAAAGAGGCCTGCGACCGGCTTGGCATCGAACTGATCGACCTGAAAATCTACGCCCGCAACCTGGTGCCGCGCGACCGCTTCCTGCAACTTTTCGAGATCTTCGACAGGATCGACAAGCCGTTCCTGATGCACTGCAAATCCGGCGCCGACCGCGCAGGCCTCGCCTCGGCGCTCTGGCTCTTGGATCAAGAGGGCACCGGCCTCCCTCGGGCCAAGTCCATGCTGTCGCTGAAATATGTCCACCTCAAGAACACCCGCACCGGTTTGATGGACCACCTGCTGGAGGTCTACGAGCAGGATTGCGCCACCGCGCCGATGCCCATCCGCGAGTGGTTTGCCCGCCGCTACGACCCGGCAACGATCACCGCGTCGTTCCATCGCAAGATGGGCTGGCCCCCGCCGCCGCAGACATGACCGACGCGCGCACGCTGTCCCGCTGGCTCTGGCGCGGCTACCTGCACCGGCATGCCGCCGTCATCGGCGTCGCCGTCTGTCTGATGGCGATCGAAGGCGGCATGCTGGGGTTGCTCAGCTACATGATCAAACCGATGTTCGACCAAATCTTCATCGCGGGCGACCGGGCGGCCATCGGCTGGGTCGCTGGCGCGGTCTTCGGCATTTTCGCGATCCGTGCGATCGCGGGCTTCGGCCAGCGCGTGCTGATGATGGGCGTCGGACAAAGGGTCTCGGCAGCGCTGCAATCCGATATGGTCGCGCACATGCTGCGCCTCGACAGCGCGTTTTTTCAGGCCAACGCGCCGGGCGTGCTGATCGAACGCGTGCGCGGCGACACGCTGGCGGCATCCACGATCTGGGCCGTCGTATTCTCGGCCCTCGGCCGCGACACCGTCGCGCTGTTGTCGCTGCTGGCCGTCGCCATAAGCATCGATCCCATATGGACCCTGATCGCCGTCGCCGGCGCGCCCGTTCTGATGGGCCCCATGGTCCTGCTGCAGCGCTGGGTCCGCCGATCCACCCGCCGCGCCCGCAATATCGCCGCGGGTCTCGCCACGCGGCTGGACGAGACCTTTCATGGTATCGACACGATCAAGCTCAACACCATCGAGGCGCGCGAGGGTGCGCGCTATGCCGACGCGGTCGACGGCTTCGTCGACGCACAGGTGCGGTCCGAGGCCGGTCAGGCCGGCATCCCCGCGATGATGGACATCGTTGCCGGTATCGGTTTTTTCGGCGTGCTTTCCTATGGCGGCCTGCAGATCATCGAGGGGTCGAAGACGGTCGGCGAGTTCATGTCGTTCTTTACCGCCATGGCGCTGGTGTTCGAGCCCCTGCGCCGCATCGGCAATGTCTCGGGCGCGTGGCAGGCCGCCCTGGCCAGCCTCGAACGCCTGCACCTGATCTTCGACGAACAGCCCACCATTACCTCGCCAGATCTGCCCGCGCCCCCGCTTGCGAACCCGCATCAGGCCGATGTGGTCCTGCAGGACGTCGCCTTCGCCTATGGCGACCTGCCGGTTTTGCATGGCGCCAGTTTCACGGCCAGGGCGGGCCAGACCACGGCGCTGGTCGGAGCGTCGGGTGCCGGGAAAAGTACCGTCTTCCGGGTTCTCACCCGCCTTGCCGACCCGCAATCGGGCCATATCAGGATCGGCGGAACGGATGTCGCGGCCTTCACCCTGCCCGACCTGCGCGCGCTGTTTTCCGTTGTCACCCAGGACGCCCAGCTGTTTGACGAGACGGTCCGGGAAAACGTTGTCCTTGACCGCGACGACGCCCGCCTGACCGATGTTCTGGACGCCGCCCACGTCGCCGATTTCCTGCCGAAGCTCGCCCGGGGCCTCGACACCCGCGCCGGCCCGCGCGGCTCTGGCCTGTCGGGCGGCCAGCGGCAGCGCGTCGCCATCGCCCGCGCGCTTTTGCGCGACACGCCCATCCTGCTTCTGGACGAGGCCACATCGGCGCTCGACGCCCAGTCGGAGGCCGTCGTGCAGGATGCCCTCGACCGGCTCGCCAAGGGCCGCACCACCCTGGTGATCGCCCACCGGCTGGCCACCATCCGCCAGGCCGACAAGATCGTGGTGATGGATCAGGGCCGCGTCGTCGACGAGGGGACGCATGACGCGCTGATCGCCCGCGGTGGGCTTTATGCCGACCTCTACCGGCTTCAATTCGCCGATGAATCACGTCTCGGCTCTGCGGAATGAGTGAATGACCCGAGGCAGCGTTGCGCCCCGTGACCCCGCTTGAAAAACACATCAGCGCTCACGGAAAGTGAGCACTATCCATAGCGAAATCAAAGCGTTGGATATGTATCCCGATGGCGGTATATCGGTCAGCGCGAATAGCTGCGCGCCAGACGTTCCGGATCGGCCCCAAGGAAATACCGTGTGACCGTCACCAGATTTCGCCCGCCGCGACGGACCCAGCCCTGCCTCTGATACCGCTCTGCCCCGGTCCAGGCCACGGCCTCGATCGGCGCCAGTTGCCCCCCCAATGCCCGGGCAATCGCCACATCCTCCATCAGCGGAATGTCCGGATACCCGCCGCAATCGTCGTAAAGCCGGCGGCTGATCAGCAATCCCTGATCGCCGTAGGGAAGCCCCAGCAGCCGGGCCCGCAAATTCGCCCATCCCGCCACCATGCGCGGCGCGGGCCCTTCCGCCCGAAAGCCCAGCCGGAAATACCCCGCCATCTCGCGCCGGTCCCGCAGATGCCTCAGCAACGCCTCGCGCCAGCCATCGCTCAGGTGCGTATCGGCATGCAGGAACAGCAGCCACTCGCCCTGCGCGGCCTGCGCGCCCCGCCTCAGCTGCCCGCCGCGCCCCGGCGGCCCGGTCAGCAGCACCGCGCCCGCCTCCTCGGCGATGCCCGCGGTGCCATCGGTCGATCCGCCATCCGAGACGATCAATTCCCGGATCAGCCCCGCTTCCAGCCCCTCGCCCAGACACCCCAAGGCGGCCGGCAGTTGACCCGCCGCGTCGAGCGTTGGAATGATGATGGATAAAGGCGCGCGCATCGGTTCTTCCGCAGGATACGAGTGCACCTATATTAGCGACAGGGCCAATGGAGGGAACGCAAAATGCAAGCCGACCGATGCCACGACCGGCAGGTTATCCGCGTTGCCGGCGGCGACCGGCTGTCTTTCCTGCAAGGTCTCGTCACCAATGATGTCGAGAAACTGAAAGACGGCATCGTCTATGCCGCGCTTTTGTCGCCGCAGGGGAAGTACCTCGCCGATTTTTTCCTTCTCGACGACGGCGATTGCGTGCTTGTGGATATAAAATCGGAGCTTTCCGCCGGCTTTGTCCAACGCCTCTCCATGTACAAGCTTCGCGCGGATGTGACGCTGGCACCTGCCGACATCGCCGTCTGGCGCGGACTCGGCCCCCCACCGCCCGGTGCCCATGCGGACCCGCGCGACGCGAGCCTCGGCTGGCGATACTATGGCGAGTTCGATGCAGAGCCTGCCAGCGTCGACTGGACCGCATTGCGCGTCAACGCCTGCATCCCCGAGACCGGCGTCGAGTTGATACCGAACGACGGTTACATCCTTGAAGCCGGGTTCGAGCGGATGAATGGCGTCGATTTCCACAAGGGCTGCTATGTCGGCCAGGAAGTCACTGCGCGGATGAAGCACAAAACCGAACTGCGCAAGGGGTTCGCGGCCGTTACAGTCGAAGGCGCTGCCCCATCCGGAACCGAGATTACGGCGGCGGGCAAGCCTGCCGGAACGCTCTACACCCAGTCCGGCGGGCATGGTATCGCCTATCTTCGCTTCGACCGCGCAAAAGGAGACATGGCGGCAGGACCGGCACGTGTCAGGCTGGCCAGCGCAGCAGAGTAGCTACGGCGCGTCGGAAATGTCCCCGCAAGACACCGCGGTCAAGCCCGTTCCGAATATTCCATTGTTTCGGTATTGACGACGATGTCCTCGTCCTGGCCGACGAAGGGCGGGACCATTACCCGCACACCGTTGTCCAATAGCGCCGGTTTGAACGAATTCGCCGCGGTCTGCCCCTTCACCACCGGTTCGGTCTCGACCACCTTGCAGGTCACCTTTTGCGGGAGCGTCGCGTTCAGCGCCTCGGATTCGTAATATTCGATCTGCACCATCATGCCGTCCTGCAGGAACGGCCGCCGTTCCCCAAGGATGCCGGCATCCAGTTCGATCTGGTCGTAGGTATCCATATCCATAAACACCAGCTTGCCGTCGCTTTCATACAGAAATTGCTGGTTTTTCTGTTCCAACCGCACCCGTTCCACCTTGTCGGCCGAGCGAAATCTTTCGTTGAGCTTCGACCCGTTGCGGAGGTTGCGAAGCTCGACCTGAGCAAAGGCGCCACCCTTGCCGGGCTTTACATGGTCGACCTTCACCGCGGCCCAAAGGCCGTCATTGTGTTCCAGCACGTTCCCGGGACGAATCTCGTTTCCGTTTATTTTCGGCATGTGGCAAAACCATGGCAAAAGGTTGATCAGAGTCAGGCAAACCCTATATCTTTGGCACGGTGGGGTGGCAAGCAGACTAGATACAGTGGCCGACACGAAAAAGCCATGCTTCCTGTGCATGGCTGGTATTCCAAATGGGACATACCGAATCGCTTGGAAACAGTCATATTGGCCGCCACGCCAGAAAAGACAAGAGCAAGAATGAAGGACGCGAAATGAGTGATTTCGTTGACGGCACCGCATTCAACTTCGAGCAAGGCCAGCGCGCGCGCAAGCTTTTTGCTGCTGTTGTGCTCGCCGCGTTGGACGATGCGATCGCCGACGACAAGAAATTTGGTAACGGCCCGGAACAGATCGCCCGCTGGGCACGGTCGCGTGACGGCCGCGAAGTTCTGTCCTGTGCCGGGATCGACCCGAACGAACGCGTGGTCACGGGGCTGATGGAATTCGTTGCCAAGGGCGTACGCACCTCGGTCGCGCTCAGCCGCGAGGAAAGCGAGCGTCGCAATGCCGCGCTGCTGCAGGCCCAGGCGCAAGCAGAGGCTGCGTAACAGTAATCAGTGCAATGGTTTTGCCGAAAGCGCGCCCTTGCGGGCGCGTTTTTCGTTTTAAAAGATGAACTGCCAGATGCCCGAGGCCATCGCCTCGGCCGCCGCCAGAACGGCAACGAAGCCACGCATCAGGATCTTGCGGAAGCGTATCCAGAGCAAGACGCACAGGATCAGCGAAACGCCCACCTCCAGCGGACCTATGGCGTTGGCATAGTATTGCCGATCCCAATAGCTGAGCGGGCTTTCGAACACCCAGTCGCTGACCGGCCAGAAATGCATGCGGGCATCGTGGTTGTGCAAGGGGAAGTCGAAGGCGAGGTGCAGAAAGGCGGCGCCGGAAAAGGCCACAAGCACCTTGTGACCGTGGTATATCCCCAAGGCCAGAAGCCCGCCCCACAGGACAAAGCTGTTGTCGATGGCAAAGACCTGCTGCCAGCCATCGCTGTAGTAAAGCTCGCGAAACACCCGCATCGGCTCGATGCCGAGCAGATAGATCGACGTGCCCACCATCAGATAAAGCGACAGATCGGGCATCAGCGCGCCCGCCAGGGCGGCGCCGGTCACGCGCGGCTGGTTCGGCCGCGCAAAGGCAGCTGCGCCAAAGATCAAATGCGCCGGAGTATTCATGCCGCCCCTTTCCTTGCGCCAAGCCGCCCGGTAATGCCGGGAAAGATAGGGCGGGGCATGTCGGATGGCCAAGGCAATCATGATTCAGGGCGCGGGCTCGAACGTGGGCAAGTCCATGGTCGTGGCCGGTCTGGCGCGGGCGTATCACAGGCGCGGGCTGCGCGTGATGCCATTCAAGCCGCAGAACATGTCGAACAACGCTGCGGTCACGGTGGATGGTGGAGAGATCGGCCGGGCGCAGGCGCTGCAGGCGCTCGCCGCCGGGCGCGACCCGGTCGTGCACATGAACCCGGTCCTGCTGAAGCCGGAAACCGACACCGGCGCACAGGTCATCGTGCAGGGACAGCGCTATGGCACGCTGAAGGCGCGCGACTATGGGCGGGCCAAGGCGGATCTGCTGCCGAAGGTACTGGAAAGCTACCACCGGCTGGCAGCGGAGGCCGATCTGGTGCTGGTCGAAGGCGCGGGCAGCCCGGCAGAGATCAACCTGCGCGCGGGCGACATTGCCAATATGGGGTTTGCCGAGGCCGCGAATCTGCCGGTGGTGCTGGTCGGCGATATCGACAGGGGCGGTGTGATCGCGCAGCTCGTCGGCACATATGCGGTATTGCCTCGCAGCGACCGGAAAAGAATTTCCGCGTTTCTGATCAACAAGTTCCGCGGTGATCCGACGCTGTTCGACCAGGGATTGGCAGAGATCGTGCGGCGCACCGGCTGGACCTCGCTGGGTGTTCTGCCCTGGTTCGGCGATGCATGGAAACTGCCGGCCGAGGATGTGATGGACGTGGCCTCCACTCCGGGAGGCGCCTTCAAGGTGGCCGTGCCGCGTCTGAACCGGATCGCCAATTTCGACGACCTGGATCCGCTCGCGAACGAGCCCGGCGTCACTGTCGAGATCGTCGAGGCCGGGCGCCCCCTGCCCGGCGACGCCGACCTTGTGCTCATCCCGGGCTCGAAATCGACGATTGCGGATCTGATGCATTTGCGCGCGCAAGGCTGGGATACCGACCTGTTTGCCCATGTCCGCCGTGGCGGGCGGGTGTTGGGCATTTGCGGCGGATACCAGATGCTTGGCCGGATCATCTCTGACCCGGGCGGGATCGAGGGTCCGGCGGGCAGCGTTCCCGGTCTAGGTCTCTTGGACGTCACCACCGTCATGCACCCGCAAAAGCGGCTGGCGCTGGTGCAGGCGACATATCTGCCGACCGGTGATCGGGTCGAGGGCTATGAAATCCACATCGGCGACACCGGTGGCCCCGATTGCGGCCGTGCGTGGCTACAAATCGGCGACCGGGCAGCGGGCGCGGCCAGCCCGGACGGGCGGATCCTGGGGTGCTACCTGCACGGGCTGTTTGCGTCCGACGCGTTTCGGGCAGCGTTTCTTGGTGACGCCGGGGGGGTGGCAAGCCTCCTCAGTTACGATGCCACGGTCGAGGCAACGCTGGAGTCGCTTGCCGGTCACCTCGCGCAGCATCTGGAACTGGATAGGCTCTTGGATCTCGCCAAGGGCGATTAGCGCAGTCTATTCGAAATCACGTACCGCCAGCGCGCGCTGAATCTCCCGCCGCACCAGCCGGCGCACATTCCGGGTGATCCGTTCGCCCAGCACACCCTGCAGTTCCTGCCGAACGAGGTTCGACACCATTTCCCGCAGCGCCTCTTCGTCCATCAAAGCCTCTTCGGCATAGAGATCGAAGGCAGGTTCAGATGCGTCGTCTCCCTCTTCAGCGGCCTCTTCGAACGAAGCTGCTTCGTGCCGGGCGCCGGCATCCTCTGGGGCGTCGGCTTCCGGTTCCGGTTCAAGCTCGAACGCAGCCCCGGTCTCCGGTGTGAAATCGGCCTCGTGAACATTGTCGGGGCCGTCTGTTTCGGGCGCCGTCCCTGCCGCGTTTTCGTCTTGGCCCGCGCCAAACTCGTCGGATGCAAGATCCGCCGCGTCGCCATGCGTGTCGCGCAGAACCGCCTCAGGTTCGGGTTCAATCTCCGGCACCAGGTCGAGACCGGGATCATGGTCGGATCCGGCTCCCCTTGCGGCCTGGGCCTCGGGCTGCCAGTCCGGTTCATCCACCGGCGCGGTCTCCAGGTCAACGGCCTCCACCCCCTCCGGCGCGAGCCATGCCGCCTCCGGTTCGGACGCGGGCTCGGATTCAGCGTCCTGCGCCTGTTCGTCGACATGGCCGGATCCGAGGGCCTCTGCCGAGGCCTCGTCGGGTTGAATGTCGTCCCAAAGCTGGTTCGGTTCGCTCGTTTCCGGAACCTCGCCGGTTTCCTGGTCTTCCTGGTGATCGCCCGCCGCTTCAGCGTGATACGCCTCCGCTTCGGACACCTCAGCAGCCTGATCCGGTGCATCGGCGTGCTCGAGATCGCCGTCCGGTTCCGCACGCGGTTCTTCGGCCAGGGCCTGCCCGGACGGTTGACCGGCTGAGCCGATCACGCCGATCGGGGTCGTCTCGTCCGTTGTGGCGCCCTCGCTGCCGTCGGGCTCCCACTCGCCCGGCGCCTGTTCGATTGCCGCTTCCAGCTCTGCGATGCGCTGTTCGAGCGTCAGCGTCGGCATGACATCGGGCTCTTCGGTCTCTTCCGCAACCGCGCCTTCGGATTGCCCAGTCTCGGCCCTGTCATCATATTCGGCGCTATCGGGGGCCTGATCCGGCTCATTTCCAGTATCGGGGCCGGCAATCTCGGTCAGATCGACATCTTCCTCACCAGAGGCCTGCCACGCGTCCTCCGCCTGCGCCTCGGTCTCGGGCGCGTCATCGGCCGGCTCGGTCCGGTCGGGTTCAACGGGCTCGGGTTGCGCTTCCTCGGGCTGCGCATCGGCCGTCTCGCCGCTATCCTCAGCCTCTTCCATGACCCGCAAAGCCGGGGTCAACAAGAAGCTGTCGTTCTCCGGGTCCTTCGCCTGCTTGCGCGCCTTTCCGCCTAAAGGTTCCTCCGACACCAGCCGCCGGATTGACGAAAGCACGTCTTCGATTTCGGCATTTGTGACAGGATCCGACATAGGAAATCCCTTTTTTCTGCTCGCCGGAACAGTAGCCAACGCACAGCTAACACACAACTCTTAGCGCGAAGTTAGTCCCGGAGCAGGCTCTTTAGGACACGGTCGAGCTTTTCGCCCTGTGGACTGACATAACGCGTGGGTGCGTTCTTGACCGCGTTGTAGTAGGCCGCCGGATCGTAGGTCACGATGCCGAGCTTGAGGTGTTCGACGGTCAGCAAACCCATGGTCGCCAGCAGTGTATAAACCGCCACGAACTGTTGAATTTCCGATTCCACCAGCGCGGCGCGGGCATCAAGCAGCTCCTGCTCGGCGTCCAGCACGTCGAGCGTGGTGCGCGCACCCAGCGTCGCCTCTTCCCGCACGCCGTTGAACGCGACCTGACTGGCGCGCACCTGCCGGGCGTTGGCCTCGGTACTGGCAATGGCCACGGCCAGGTTCGACCACGCATTGCCCACATCCTGCTTGGTGGTGACCACGGCCTGCAACAATTCCGCCCGGTCGGCATCCACCGTGGCAATCGCCTGCCGCAACAGCGAACTCAGACGGCCGCCGTGATAGATCGGCTGGGTCAGCCGAAGCGTGACGCTGTTCGATGCATTCCTGTCCTGATCGAGCCCGGTGCTGAGGCTGCCGGTCACGCTGGGCTTCATCGCAGCCTTGGCGATCAGCACGTTCAGTTCGGCCACCGTCACCTCGCGCTGGCGCTGGCGGATCAGCGGATGGGTCCGAACCGCGACCGCCTTGGCCGCGTCGACGCTTTTCGCCGTCATCGGCGGACGGCTTGGCCGGCGCAGATTGCCCGGGTAGTTGCCGATCGCCGCCTTGTAGGCCTCGCGCGCCACGGTGAAATCCCCCTGCGCCGCGGCGAGGCCGGCCCGTGCGGCCGCCAGCCGCGCTTGGGCAATGGACACGTCCGTCCTGGTGACCTCGCCCACCTCGAACCGGTCCCGTGCTGCGCGCAGTTCCTGGGTGATCAGACGCACGTTGTTTTGCCGCAACGCCACGAATTCCGCCGCGCGGATCACTTCCATATAGGCGGCAACGGCGGCCAACAGCACGTTCTGTTCGACCGAAATCAACCCTTCCCGGGTCGCCAGGACGGCCTCCTTCGCCGCATCGATGCCAAGCTTGTTGCTGCCGGATGTATAGAGCTCCAACTCCGCCGTCAGGGCGATCGACGCGGTGTAATTGTCCGTGGTCGGACGCGGATCGGCATAACCGGCGGATGCGATGAAGTTGATTACCGGCCGCAGGCGCGCCACGGCCTGCGCAACGCTTTCGTCCGCCGCCCGCAACAACGCGCGGTTCTGCTCAAGCAGGTTCGAATGGCGATAGGCCGAAATCAGCGCGTCGGTCAGCGTCTCGGCCCGCGCCGGTGGCGAGGCAAAAAGAGAGGCAGCGGCAACCGCTGCGGCCAGCAGCATGTTTTTCATGCTGCAAGGGATCAATCTGCGCGAGTCAGCCAACATACCGGTATACTGCCCAATAACTGCCAAGGATCACAGGACAAATTCCGCCTTGCGTTCAAATCCCGGCAGCACGGGCGCCGCCGCGTTGAAGGCAAAGCGCCAGCTGATGCCGCCATCGTGCCGGTGTCCGATCCGGCATTGGCCCAGCGGGCCGGTCATGAACAGGGCCGCAATGCGCCCGCCCTCCTTCAACTGGTCCGTCACCGCCGCCGGGACGTCCTCCACGCCACCCTGCAGGAGGATCGCATCGTAGGGCCCATGCCTGGCCGCGCCGCCCGCCAGAGCGCCCTCGACCACTGCGGCGTTGTCCGCTCCGACCTCTCCCAAAAGGGTCTCGGCTTCCTTGGTCAAGTCCGGGTCTTCCTCCAGCGCCACCACCGCCTCGGCCAGCCGCGCGATGACCGCGGTGGAATACCCAAGCCCGCAGCCCAGATCGAGCACCAGTTCGTCCGGCGCGATCGCCAGCGCATCGAGCATCTTGGCAAGTGTCCGCGGCTCCAACACCACACGGCCTCCACCCAGGTCGATATTGCCATCCATATAGGCGATCTCGCGCGCTGCATCCGGCACGAAACGCTCGCGCGGGACGGACAGCATCGCCTGGATGATCGGAAATTTCGTAACGTCTGATGGGCGTATCTGCGTGTCCACCATCAAGGTACGCCGGGCGCTGTAGTCGGTCATCAAGCTTTACTTACCCGTTTCATGCGATGTCCGGTTCTTGCCACAGATTCCCGGGCCCGACAACACGCGACACGACCTGCGGCATCGCACCGCCCGATTGTGGCGCATTGGCGTCAGGCAGCCACCTTATTGGCCGTATCGCGCATTCCGTACCGGGCGAAGAACCCCACTTGCCTGCCCGCAATCCTTGGTCTACATCCCAGCCTTGCACTGCGGCGAGTTGGCGGAGTGGTTACGCAGCGGATTGCAAATCCGTGTACACCGGTTCGATTCCGGTACTCGCCTCCAAATCTTTTCAATGACTTACGCCGCATCGGCTTTTCCTGAAAGAGAGGCTTGCGCACATGTTTGCGCACATTCATGTTTCGTTTATGTTCCGTTCCCGGGCGATATTCGCGGCTCTGGCGCGGGCCTTCTGTCGCTCTGCCCCGGCATAAAGCTGGACCATTCGTTGGGTTTTGTGGCCGGTGATCGCCATGATCTGATCATCGCCGAGACCGACGCGGGCCAACTCGGCCGTGGCTGTATACCGCAACGAGTGGATGTCGAAAGCCTCTGCCCCGACCTGGCGCCGTAGCTTCATCATTGCATCGGCGGCGCCACGATATGACCACGGGCCGGTGCCGGCATGGTTGGTCAGAATGAATACCGATCGTCTCGGCGCGCCGCCCAGCGCCTTGAGCAGCTTCCGGGGCGCAGGGATCCACAGCTTTGTCCTAGTCTTGCCTTGGCGGACACTAATCGCCTCACCATCAAAATCCGACCACTTCATTTTCAGGACGTCGCCGATTCTCTGACCGGTGCCGATGAGTAGTTCGAAAAGCAACACGGTCCGACCATCCGCGGACCGGCGGGCGGCGGCGACGAGTACGTCCGGCCAAGGCTGGCGTTCTTGTTTCTCGTACTTGACCTCCGATACGTCTTTGACCCTATTGCCGCCGGTGGGGAGCAACCCAAAATCAATAGCGCGCTCCATGATAATTCGGAGGACGCGGAGCCGGTAGTTAGCGCGGTGTGGGCTCTTTTTCGCCCAAGCATCCCGCCAAGCAATGACGTGGTGGCGCTCGATATTCTTTGGTTCAAGGTGCCCGATTTTATCTGCTAGAAATCCGAGGTGCTTGCGGTAATCGGCCTTAGTTCTTGGCGCCAATCCGGTGAACTCCGGCGACCGCTCGTATCGGTCGATGACATGCGCGACTGTGCTGCCATGGACCACCGGAGCGGGCGCGGCAAGCAGGCGCTCCCGCTCTTGGTAGAGGGCAAATGGTACTGGGGCACCCGCCGGAAATTGGGTTTGCATCCGAATAGCGATAATCTTTGATCCGCTGCGTTTTCTAAACAACAGCACCCCGTCGCTCTTTCGCCGGTGGACGTATGATGGCAGTTCTCGACCCTTCATTCGCTCATATCCACCAAATCTGCTGGGTTTTTTTGCTGACCGACCCCCTCAATGCAGACCTCTATGCCGCCATCGGGAAGAATAGTCGCCCGATCGATCCGGCGTCCCAACTTTTGCTCCCAAGCCGCAATATACAGCGCCACCCTTGAAGGGGATAATATCGCCTCGGTCTGCTTGTGTTTGACGGGCGCGTTCATTCGCACAGCCCATTTTCGGACGAACACCCGGCGGTGTCGTCGGTCAGGGCGACGAGGTCGCGTTGGCGGCCACCTCTGGACGTCAAAGTCCACTCCACCACCTCCACCGGCGTCGGGATGAAGCCGTCGATGACGACGCCCCCAGGCGGCGGGATTTTGTCGGCAGTGAAGAAAGACGACCACCCGCGACGGGAGGAGGGACCGACCAAGGCCTCCCACCGTTCGAGTTTCTCGACCACATCCGGGAACCGGGCGAAGACCTGGCGCAACTCAGCCTTGCGGGCAAAAACGTAGGGGCGGCAACCGACCCGACCAGCGCCCATGGAATAAAGTGGGTTGGGGGCGAGACCGTGGCGGCGGTGGGTTTCAAACACATCCGCAGCGACGAAATAGACTGGTGGAGGAGGAGGTTGGAGGGCGCCGGCCGGCCGTGGGAGGAGTGAATTTGACCGGCGCCTGGGGCCGGCCACGGCCGACCCGGTGTCAGGTTTCATCGCGCCGTGGAGAGCCCCCATTGGGTGGTCCGGGTTGATTGTTAGTGCATGGTCGGTCTCGGGTCCAATGGAACGATGCTTTCCAGCGCCGGTGGCCGGTATCCCAGAGCGCTGTGC
>JAAUYH010163885.1_pt1 | contig 41264 bp, 33 predicted proteins | sample 7278061 | NCBI WGS metagenome assembly JAAUYH01 (sample SAMN14350203, study PRJNA611818) | marine sediment metagenome | isolation source: surface marine sediment (0.6m) | place: French Polynesia: Moorea | collected 2018-08
GTCGTGCCATAATCTCTGTAACGTTCTTTAGCCCAATGTTTCAAAGTTTTCCAGCAACCTCTAAGTAGTTGTGCAAAACGGACATCTCACGCTGACGAGCAAAGCTCGCCAGTCGTGTCCTCATTAATTGGATAGTTGAGATAGGTGTTAGGTATTAGGTGTTAGGTGTTAGGTGTTAGGGAAAAAGAGAATGATGCGATCGCTAATAATGGTAGTTTAAACAATTTTTCGTTAATATGTGCCAGTTGTTAAGATTTTTGCTTTTCATTATCCTTGACGACCTCGCTAAGATATCCTTCCACATCTCGCTGCATGATGCTTTCTACTCTTTGAGCAAAATCAGAATAGACCTCGGTATGACTCTGAGAATTACGATAAGGACCACTTAACTGGAAGAATTGCCAACCCTCAATCTTCATAGCTTCGGCTGTGTTGCGATAATGACGGTAGCGTTCTCCATAGCGAAAAAACTCTTCCACCGCAGCACTAATGGCAACAGCTTGACTCAGACCAAAAGCAATCCACCCGATTGTTGCTTGGACATTATCAGTGTTGATATTTAGACTGACTAAAGCAGGAACAATTACTCCCCCGATGATTGTAATTAGACGCAAGCAATAATATCGGTTACGATTTTGCTGCGATCGACTTTCTAACCATAAAACTTGAGACAACCAACGGGATTTCATGAACTGTTGCTGTAAATCTGACAATTCAATTTGCTCGATTAGAGAGCAAATCTCTTCCTTGAACTGATCGCGATAGCTTTTGGGCTTTTTTGACTCTGAAATATTCTCTAAGTTTTTTACTTCTAAGGCATTATCTAGCATGGTTTGTTTCCAAGGTAATGTTAGTACAAAAGAGGATTCTAGCTATCAGCTTTCAGGTTTTTTGGCTGATGGCTAAATCCAAATTGATAGATTACTAGCTATCTAAAGCTTTTTTCTTTTTTCCTGTTCTTTTGTTTTCCAGTAATCAAACTTGGTTGTATCTATATGCTCAACGATCCCTCCTTGGTGAATTACTTGTTTGACCATATCTCCAGTACCACCACAACCATCGCCTTCTTTTCCATCCCACAAAACAACCAAGCGTACTCGATCGATTCCGTAAATTAAACTGGAAGATAATGCCCAACGATTGTTCCGCGCAAAGAGATTTTCTCCTTTGGGAACTGCTCCAATTTGTTCTAGTTGTAAGTGGATGTTGACCTGGGGATGATTTTTAATCTGATAGAAACGTTCTACCCAATTGTTCCCCGCGAAGCTAACTGATTGTTCAATAAATTTAGCTGGCGCAAAAGGAAGATAAACCTCAGCCTTCATCTGAAGCTCTAAACAGGCTTCTAAAAACAAGATATCTCCCCCACAAGCAATCCCAGGGGCGATCGCCAGATTACTAGCATCAGCTTTGAGTCGCTTCAGTACTTCCCTGATTTTTTGTTGTGCTTCTGTTTCCATGGCGGGTGGAAAGCGAGGTTGAGGACGGTCTGAATGGTCAATCATATGTCCTGAGAAGAGAAAAACTTGCGGAGATTTCTCGGCATTCTGGGAGACGATCGCTTCGTTGTTGATGGAAGGATTAATCATAGTTGCTTACTTGTTTATCTTGATTTACATTAATGCCGTCACAAAGAGTGCGATCGCTATCTTCTATCGCTCTGTTGTGCCTGAGATAATTCCCTACCCAATTACAACCATGTATTAGCAGATCGTTAGGATTGAGAATACTATGCTTATTCCAGAGAATTACTGTTCTGTCGTTACCTCCTGAAGCCAGTCTTTTACCATCTGGACTAAAATCAATGCTTTGCACAGCAGCACTATGACCCATAAGAGTTGTATCTAAGATAGCCTTCTTGTCATCCCATTGCCATAACTTAATAGTCTTGTCTACACTTGCCGAAGCAATCATGGGAAAATTGGGTCTAAACTTAACTCCCAAAACTGAATCTGTATGTCCTTCTAAAGTTGTTAATAAAGTACCATCGATATTCCAGATTTTGACGGTATTATCTCCGCTCCCAGAGATAATGAATTTACCATTAGGGCTAATATCGAGAGCAAAAACTGTACTTTTATGCCCTTCAAGAGTTTTCATTAACTTGCCATCAATATTCCAGATTTTGAGGGTATTGTCTCCACTACCAGAAATAATTAACTGACCGTCGGGACTAAACAGAACAGTGTTAACTTCTTCCCTGTGACCCGTAAAAGTCTTAAGTAATTTGCCATCTCTTTGCCAAAGCTTGACAGTTTGGTCGGCACTAGCAGAAGCAATTAGTTGACCATCGGGACTGAAATCGACTCCTAAAACGCGATCGCTATGACCTTCAATAGTCTTCAACAGTGTACCGTCCTTTTGCCAAAGTTTGACTGTACTATCCTCACTACCAGAAACAACAAGATTACCGTCTGGGCTACAATCTACTGACTTAACTAACTCCTTATGTCCAAACAAAGTTTTTAGTAAACTATTATCTGGCTGCCATAGTCTGACGCTATTGTCTGCACTGCCAGAGATGATAAATTTACCATCGGGGCTAAAATCTACTGTATTCACCCGATCTCTATGCCCTCTAAGAGTCATTAGCAAAGCACCATCTACCTGCCAAAGTTTTAGAGTTCGATCTTGACTTGCCGAGACAATTCTTTGACCGTCAGGACTAAAAGCAACATCTCGTACGGGTGCGCTATGATCCTTAAGAGTTGTTACCAAAGTACCATCACGCTTCCAGATTTTAATTGTTGTATCCTCACTAGTTGAGGCAATTAGCTGGTTATTAGGGCTGAACGCAATACCCCAAACTTGACCTGTATGACCTTTAAGAGTATTCACCAAAGTGCCATCACGCTTCCAGATTTTGATCGTCGCATCCTCACTACCCGCAGCAATTAGCTGATTATCAGGACTAAAAGCTACTGAGTTGAAGGAAGCACCCTTCTGATTGTCACCTCTAAAAATAACCATTAAGTTAGCCTTGCTGCCATTCCAATGCCAAAGCTGAACTGTCTGGTCTTTACTAGCCAATGCCAGGGTAGAACCATCAGCACTAAAAGCCACTCGGTTAAAATCATCATGCCCCTCGAAGGTTCTCAGTAAAGTTCCATCTCTACTCCAAAGCTTGATGGTATTATCTACACTGGCAGAAGCGATAAACTGACTGTTAGGACTAAAAGCTACTGCGTTTACTGAACCCTCATGACCTCTGAGGGTTTTTAGCAAAGTGCCATCCCACTTCCAAATTATGACTGTATTGTCTGCACTACCCGAAGCGATTAGTTGATTATCTGGGCTAAAAGCAACTCCCAAAACAGCACCATAATGTCCTGACAAGCGATTATACTCTTTGATTGTATAAACTACTTTTTGTAATGCTTGTTTGACTCTAATTTGGGGCTCTTTCCCTGCTATTAGCCCTACCTTTTGTAGTTTTCGCTTCGCCTTGATTGCTTCTATAAGGGCATTCAACTTTTTTTCTGAGGCAAAAAGAGCTTCACTCGATAAGCTCATCGCCTTTATTTCGCTAATTTTGGATTTTCTATATTCAAATAAAGCTGCTAATCCTAAAGCAGTGGTAATCATAAATCCTAAGGTGGCTATTCCTGCAAAAAGCTTTTGTTTCCTAGCATATTTCTTCTCTTCTGCTAATCTTGCTTCTGCTTCTTGAGTGCGTTCTTCCTGCAAGCGTAAAATCTCTTCCTGCCTGCTTTTTTCTGCTTGTCGATCTGCTTCAATTGTTTCTTTACTAGTGGCAATAAACTTTTTTTGTAAATCAGTTGCGGTTGGTTGTTTATTTTCTTGTTCGGTTTCTTCTAACCAGTTTTGAGCGAGTACAAATTCACTACCACGCAAAAGCAAGTCGGCATTTTTGTCTTTTTGTGACCATTCTCTGGCTCGCTGTGACCATTTGGTATGACTACGCACGTGTTCTCGATCGATATCAATAGTTCTCACTAATCCTGGAAAATTAGCAAAGAAATCTCCACCATGCTGATTAAAATCAATCCACTGTATTTTAGCTAAGACTGGATGTAAGTCTTGAGGAGGAACTTGTTGATAAACTATGGTTACAAATCGCTTATTTAACTTATGAGCATATTCCACCTCATCAGCACAATAGGGAGAGTTTACTGATGCGGGGGAAATAATAAAGAGAAAGTTATCGCAATTTTCGATACCGCGATAAATTTCCTGCTGAAAATCTTCTCCCGAAGCAATACTCTCTTGATCGAACCAAGTCAGTTTTCCCACTTCCATCAGCGCATCATTGAGTTTGCGGGCAAAATCGGAATCGGCGCGAGAATAAGAAATAAAAACTTCTAAAGAAGATACTTCAGGTTGTTTGAGACTCTCTGTAATAAATTCTTCCTGTAGAGGTAAAGGAGGATAGTCCCGTCTCTTTTTGGCTATTTTTAGCCAAGCTTCAAAATGATGGAGATTATAGCTTCTTAATAATATACTAGGGTTGCGGTTTTGTCTTTGCCATTTAAGTACCTTGACTAACAGCAGTTTATGATTCTCGTAATAATAGGCATCACTCTTTAATGTTTTTAATAATTTATCGATGCCACGGCAATACTGGCGATCATCTTCAGATTTAGTTAAGTCAATGAATTGTAATTCCTGGAGTTTGGGGGGAATCAAATTAAGATCGATCTCTTGAATCAACAAAGGAATGATCCGTTTGTTATTGGCAAAAGCTTGGGTTAGTTCTTCCTGACAGTAGTGCGATCGCAGAGCATCTGAGGAGATAAAATAGACAAAATTATCTGCCCCTTCAATTCCTTTACTAATTTCATTCTTGAAAGCAATTCCTGTTTTAATATCGGTCTGATTTGTCCAGATAGTCAAGCCTTCCCGCATCAGAGTTTTAGCAATTTTTTCTTTAAGTGCATGATCTTTTTCTGATGCTGACAAAAAAACTTGCGTCATTAAGTTATTGGCATTCTTGATACTTTCGCTAATAAATTCACAATGCAAATCTGTAGGTAAACAAGGCTGTTGTTCATCAGCGAATCTATGTTTTAACCATTTTTCTGCTTCTTGTCTCTCTCTGCCAATTAAAAGGTAATTTGTTTGCTTCTGATTTCTAAGCCAATCCAAAGCTTGACCTAACAATTGAGTATGCTTATTAACATAATCTTGATGTCTTGAAAGGGTATTGATTAAACCATTAAAAGAAGCTTCAAAATTATCAATATTTTCTCGACAATAAATCCAATTGATTTTGCCGATCGTTTGGTGCATATTAGGAAAACTAGAATCTAGTCCCTTTGCCTGGTATTCTCTCCAGTCATCTATAGTTTTATGCGGATTTCTTGACTGCCAAGTTTCTTGGTTAATTTGCTCAACATGAAGTATGGGAATAATGCGTTTATTATATTGAATTGCTTGATTAATTTCCTTGAGGCAATATTGAGAATTAACCGAATGAGGAGCTATTACGAAAACAAAGTTATGGGTCTTCTCTATCCCACTATTAATCTGTTCTTGATAGTCTACTGCAAAGGGAATATCGTCTTGGTCGAACCAAACATTTAAGCCTTGTGCAGTCAATCTTTGATTAAGTTTGCTGGCAAAAGCTTTGCTGTCAGCACGTCCATAAGAGATAAAGACATCAAAAAATTCTTTCATAGTCAATTAGCTAACAGCTAAAAGCTCTTAGCTGTTAGCAAAAAAAGGATTTACTGAGAAGCACCAAATTGGGAGACGCTGCCATTGTAGATTGTTCCATCAGGCATGACAGCACCAAATAGCTTAGCTCCCAACAATCTAGTATTAATCATGTTGGCATCAGACAAATCTGCTAATTTGTTTTAAGTGAGTAATTATTGGCAATATTTCTGTTGTTCTTGGTAATTATGCTGCTTTAAATGTATTGTTTTTAATTTGTTGTGATTAAGCAAAGGGTGAAAATAGATTATAGTGACATCCACTTAGATTAATTATTCATAATGAAAACGTCAAGAAAATATAGGACTTTTCCGTATAAATGCTTAAATAAATAAATTTTCTTAAACATTTATTTAGATTGGCAACCTCATTTTTACAGTGATTATTCTGAGGAAAATATTTTAATTTACTCATATTATTTCAAATAGATTAAGTGAGTTTCCTGACTAAAATTAGTCAGGACAATATTTTTATTACTTGAATATCTAAATAAAGTAGTTTTTGTAATTACTCAATGATGTTCTATTCACAAATAAAGCTCTAAGGAAATTTGTTTATTTTAAACATAATTATTCCTATTCTTGTTAATTCTTAGGCAAATCAGACCTATTTAGATAACTCATAGTGATAAATACCGAGTATTGATTTGCTTATATTTTTCAATCTCTGATTTTTAGCATAAATCTGCAAATTTTCACGAATTTTAGTCATTTCGGGATGCATCCATGTTGCAACAAATTAGCCGTTTATTGGTTTCTATCGGTATGGTTCTCCTCTGCCTGGAGAACCAGGTCAACCAGAACGCTATGACTATCAATATGAACGCCAGGGAGTCTCCAATCTGTTTATGTTTTTCGAGCCTTTAGCAGCTTGGGAACAGCGTAGAAATCAAGGAAATCATTCTGTCGACTGGCGGTTTACCACCGCGGATGCTCAGATTAAACTCAAGCGACTTTATCCCTCAATTCAAGATTGACAGAGTAATAGTAGCAAAACTAATCCAACAGCATGGAAAATATACCAGTCAAGGTAAATGTCCTAAGTAGAAAACTTAACTACCTTTCGGGCAAGGCAGAGGGAAGTAGATTAGGTTGTCGAGGAGAAAGATAATTAATGTTTCTATCTATCTTACCCAATTTGTTACAAGCCTCGCCTTTTATTAGAACGGCAAGAATTTGGATATCATTATTAGTATTACAATTAGTCTGAATTTAACAATAATGAATACAACAAATTTTTTTCAAAATAGAAAATATATATTTTTGCTTTTGGGTATAGTTTTTTTAATTATTAGTATTAGTTTGACTTTATTGATCGTTACCACTAATTTACCAAAGAAAACTATTGCTGAGCAAACTTCTCTCTTGCCTCCTGAAGTCTATTACAACGCTTTAAAAGATGCGGAGGAAGCAAAACCAGAAGAAATATATACAAAACTTACTGCTATTGTTAAAGATAACCCTATGATTCAGTGGCAGGGGGATCTCCTTAAAGTAGCAACATTTACCAATCATAAATATGAGGTCGGCTCTACAGAACCCCAGCCAGTAGATCTTTGGGTAACCGTAGTACCGGAATTGAAAAACTTTTGTACTGGATATGATGCTACTGGAGAGAATTTAGTACTGCGATTAGAACAACTTTTAGGATTACCTCCTAGTCATAAAAAATCTAAAAATATTGTTGAATTTTGGGTAGCACCCCAGGATATATTTAGACCAACTCCAGACCCAGAAATTACCGATCGCGAAGCAGAATTAGAATTTCGACAATCCAATAATTTTCTAATAGTTTCAGAAGAATATAAAGACTGGTATAACAACAGATTAAACGAATTTAATAGCCAATTAAAAGACATGAAGCCAGACAAAATACCATTCCCCTGGACAAGACTAGGATATACCTACGATTGGGGAGAATCGGAAAATCATATTGGCTTAAGCGAATTTGTCGTTAGAAAAGGAGCAGATATTGAAATTGATTCAGTATCAACAGTCAATGAATATTGTCAAGCTAACGCTCTTTGAATTGATTCGCCTTTCAGAGGGTCAATTCTAGCTATTAGTTCTGGGCGATCGCCCGATAATACTTAATCGAAAAAATTGCTCAATTTTCACTATTTTAATTGGCAAAAAGCGAAATCAAAATAACTACATTTCAACAGTTTGATTTTGATAGGTTAAGACTACAAACTACCAGCTTCGTTAAGAAGTTTGCGAATCTGTTCAGTATCATCTTGGGTAAGCAATCGATGTTCAACTATGTTTTCTTCGTAGACTTCGCCAGCCACTTCTCCTCGCAAAACTGCGATCGCTCTTTGGGTAGCTTGTTGACCTGTTTGGACACCAGACTGATCGATAATAGACTGGAGGGGATTGGTAGCATCTAACAGACGCTTTGCCTGCTCTTCGGAAAGATCGAGGATACCAAAAACTGCCACCTGATCTCCCATATCCAGCCTTTCTACTGCTTCGATAGCTACTTTGGTGGCTAGATTAGAACCTCCCCACAAAATCTGGATTTCAGGATAGGCTTCTAAAATTTCTATCACTTTATCAGTCTCATGGAGATCGCTAACTCCCACAGATGCCACAGTTTTCCAAGACAAACCAGATTTATCTATGGCAGCCATAATTCCTTGGAGATAAGGATAGTTGCGATCGTAAACAGCACCATCTACCAGAGCAATATTAATCGGCTCAGACTTCTCGGTTTGTCTGGCGATGATGTTTTGCTGCACCCATTTAGTCAAATAGACTCCAGAATCATAGCCCATCTTCTCGCTATCCGTATCAAAACAGGCAACAGCAACATCTTCCGCTACTTCTCGCTCCAAGCAAGAATCAACGGTGATGATCGCTAGCCCTGCTTCGCTGGCTTTTTTTAAAGCAGACAAAGAACCTACAGGATCGCTAGGACGGAGTATAATTGCATCCATTCCTAGTTCAATCATTTTGTCGATGGTAGCTGCTTCTTTGGCAACGCTTTCTTCTGACTCAAAACCCCAAATATCTACTCTACGATTAGCTGCCCGTCGCATTCCCAGTTCATAAGCCTCAAATAAACTGCTCTTTTCTTTGGGCTTGATTAAGCCAATGCGTAGTGCGGGCAGCATTGCTAAGTTCACTTGCTGTTCCCATTTGGGGGTTAGTTTAGTTGCTTGCCAATTTTTGCCTCGCTTAATCTGGAAGACATTAGCCCATCTAGCTCCCCAGAAATCAGTCCCCCGTAACTGAGTACCCAGAAATCTAGTACGTCCCCGTAAGTCCGCAAATCGCAGAGAAGCATTCTCAAGATTAACCTTATAAAAATCTGCATTTTCTAGATCGGAACGATTGAAATTAGCTTTGTTAAGATTGGCTCGATAAAAATTCACTCTATCAAAATAGCTCCAGGGGGCTTTGACATTAACTAAACTTGCTTTAGCAAAGTTAGCCTCGGATGCAGTAACCCCATAGAGATTAGCTCCATCTAAGATCGCGCCTTCTAAATTTGCCCCAGTGAGATTAGCTCTAGATAAATCTGCACCTGTCAGGTTAGCCTCCCGAAGGTTAACACCTTCGAGATTTACTTTTTGTAAATTTGCATTCCTAAGATCGCTACCTTCTAAATTTGCCCCAGTGAGCCGAGCATTACTCAAATTGGCTCCCGTTAATACCGAATAGGACAAATCCATAGGCTGCCAAGAACGGAAAGACCATTGAGCGAGACTCTGAGAACTAAAAGACCAGCGATAACAACCGAGGAGCGCTAAGTTAACTAAGTGAGCCTTGGGAGCAACCAATCCAGGATTACCAGCACATCGCTTGTCTAGCACTTTGAGTGCAGCAATACGGGATTCGTCGTATTTTTTCTCAGTAGAGTGAAATAGAATTTCCCTAGCTTTCTGGACTTGTTGTTGCTGACGGCTGGGAATAGTAACGATGTAGGACACCATAGCAAATAGTAAAGCACTCTCCCCTAAAACAGCAGCTAATTTCACCAAAGAAACCTCTTTGAGCGAATCCACAAAATCCGAAACCTTAGCATCTAAAAGAGAAAAGGGTTTGAGCAAAGGTTTTACAGGAGTAGGAGCTTGTTCCTGACTAGAAGCAAAGGACTGGTTCTTAGTTTGATAGCCTTTGGTGCAAAGATAACGCTTGAACTGTTGACGATAAGCAGTCTCAGATAGTTCAAAAATAGCAGAAGCCTCGCGGATTTTTTGCTGGCGCACTTCTTCCTCTGCCAAAGCAGCGATTATTTCAAAACTCTGGAGTAATTTGTCTAGGTTCTGCTCAGAATTTTCAGAGCATTCAGGTTGGTTAGAAAAATCGGATGGGGAAGTCATAAGCAAACAGAAATCATACTTTGGAATAAGCTATAGTCAGCAAAATTATTGGAGCATCAAAGTAAAGTCAGGGAGATCGATCGCTTTAAACCCTTCAGGAGTGAGTCGACTGACTATAACAAGATCGGAACCCTGATTATCGCCATCGGTAAAGTCAATTGGAATTCCTCCCAGATTAAATCGGGACTTTTGTACCTGCTTAAGAAAATTTTCGCGAGTTAGTTCTCCTGGGATATCTCTCAAAATTTGTAAGAGCATCTTACCTACTACGTAGCCTTCTAAAGAAATCACACCAAAGTTTTCTCCCAAGGCAATTTGCGCTTCCTTCACAATAGGCAAGTCTGAATTCAATAATGGTACTACCTGGGTCATTATTATGCCATCAAGCAAATTATATTCTTCCAAATCCCAACGCAGTTCATCTGCACCAGTAAAAGAGAGAGCGGAAATAAGCCATTTTTCTCGTTTTTCTCGCGAAGTTTTCACAAAATAAGCTAAATTACGATAAGTGGCAGCAGTTATAACTAGCCTGCATTTTACTCCGCTCTCAGATTCCCATTTTTTTAAAGAATTATAACCAGGCTCACTATAAGGGGTATTACGAGTATAGACACCAACAGACCCCAAATTATTGCGATCGCCAGTGCTGGACAGAATCCTCTCGTAGCGTTCTTCTATATCTTTACTAGCTCCAACTTGAGTGAGAGTTTGCTGAAGATTTTTGAGGGCATCGAGTCCGTAACCATCGTTTTGAATATAAGCACAAACTTCGGCAGGAGCAATACCAGCAGCGATCGCCATTTCAACAATCGCAGCTATTTCCTGGGCATAGCCAGCCCGATAATTCACTATAGCTCCTTCTGCATTTTCTCGTAACAGTCTCGCCCCTGTAAAAAAACCCACAGCAGGTATCTTATGCTTTGCCAAGATAGGTAAAGTTACTTGCGCCGTCGGAGTCCCTACGTTGCCAAGGGTAAGAAAAATATCATGATTCTCCAGTAGTTCCTCTGTAGCTTTACGCGCACTAGCTGGTTCGTAATAGTCATTTTTGAAGATGATTTTTAGCGATCGCCCTTGGACTTTTTCCCCAGCTAAAGAGGCTTCAATTCCCAGTCGCATTCCATTTCCCAGAGCTTCATCTTGCCCCTGAAGAACCAAGACTGAACCTATGCGAATAGTCTTCTTGGTGATACCAGGACTGTAAGAGGAAGAGGTTATCTTACTATGACAAGCAGTGAGCATTCCTAGACAGGCTACAGCTAGTAACCGTAACACCACTAGCGAGCGAAGGTTGTATTCTTTCATAGCAGAGTGAGGAAAGCCAAAACTTTATGAACTTGATTAACCGATATTTGTAACTGTTTATTGAAATGAAAACGATAGCTGAGTTGATCATTTTCTTTTTGTATGACCTAAGGTGCTAGTTCCAACTCTAAATTTTATCGAAGGTTTCAACCTCAGTATTTCTACGCCAAAAATTATTCTGTATCTACTGTTGGTTAAGCAAGTTCTTGTTTATTTTTAGTAGTGTATCTCACCTGCCAGGAAAATTTATTGGGGATTATCAACAATCTCGATCGCTAATAGTACCATCAGGCATAGTTGTAGCGCAGACATTGGCTACTTCTAAATCTGTATCTTCTAATTTTGCTCCATTCAAATTAACCTTATTTAAATTAGCATCGATTAAAGATACTTCTTCTAAAAGAGCATTTTGCAGATTGGCACCTTCTAAGTTAGCTTCTTGCAAGCTAGTTTTAAAGTCTACACCACTGTTAGTAATACGAAAAATAGGTACTCTAATCAAACTATCCAGTACTCGTTCACCAATAGTATAATTACCAGGAATACCTTTTAGTGAGACATTTGCATCGCGCAGATCTGCTTGAGTAAGATTAGCTTCAGTTAAATTGGCTCGATCGAAGTTCGTTCCTTTTAAGTTAGTGTTACTTAAGTTTGCTTGAGTAAGATTAGCTGATTGTAATAAAGCTGGCGCACGCAAATTAGCTGCTTGTAAATCTGCTTGCTGTAAGTCGGCTGCTTGTAAGTTAGCACCTTTAAGATCGGCATTTTTTAAGACAGAGTTAGGTAATTTCGCAAGAGTTAGATTAGCACTATTGAGGTCAACTTCTTCTAAATTAGCTTGGCTCAGGTTAGCACCTACAAGATAAGCTTGTTTGAGTTGAGCTTGTTGTAAATTCGCACCTTCTAAGTTAGCACCCTCTAAATTAGCTTCCTGCAAATCTGCGCCAGAGAGATCGGCACCTTGAAGATTACAACGAATACATTCTTTAGTTGTTAAAAGCTTCTGAACTTGTTGATTGACATCTTGGTTAATAGTGCTATTACTGACTAAAATTGCTTCTTCTTCTAAAGAACTTAGGGTAGCGCGATCGCTAAAATTGGTAGATAAGCTAGGGTTATTGTCAAGATAATCACCTAAATTAGCACCAGCTATTAAAACTAAAAAATTAGTGCGATTGTCTGCTTCAGAATTACTATCAGCGAAAAACCCTAGTTCCCAGCGATGAAAAGAGCCATAAATTCGATAATTAGAGACAAATATATTTTCTAGAGCAATTTGAATTTCTTGAGTTGCTCTTTGCTCATCTAATGGTTCAATTTTTTCACCGTACTCTTGATAAATAGTTAGGCTATTTTCTTTCAATTCTAGTTTACATTTATTCTTAGCCTTGTCTGGACTAAGATTAAAATTAAATGTACAGCCAACTATCTCTCCACTGCGTTCTTTGAGAGGAATTGGTATCTCGAAGTTTTTACAACGACTATTATAAGGAAACTTAGAACAAAGATTATATAGTTCTTTGAATCAAAACCAGTTTATCTACCCAATCTTTCTCTTACCCAATCTCTTTCTGGTTCTTGGGGAGAATTATTTGGTGGTAATTGTTTAATTGGTTTAGTAATTGCTGGTTTAGAGACTGGAACAGGAAAGGGAGTAGTGGCGGGAATCGGTTTTGCTGGTTTGGGAGGCGATTTCGGTGCGGAGGAGGAGGTAGTTGAAGTTTTCGGTGATGTTGAATAAGTTCTCCGAGAACGAGTAGTTCTGTATACTGGTCTAGCTGGAGTCCTTTTTAGGTAATAGCTACGTTTGGGTTTAACTGCTTCGGCGGTAATAAAGGCTTCTCTATTGGTGAGAGAGGGACGAGGAGGGAAATTTTCTACAGGCAAATCTTTTACTACTGGTAGCATGAACTTACGCCACAGTTCGGCTGCAAAACCGCTAGTGCCTTCAGTTGGTGTATTATCGTCATTCCCTAACCAAACTCCTGCTGCAACTTGGGGAATATAACCTATGTACCAAAGATCGCGAGATTCATCAGAAGTGCCCGTTTTCCCTGCTGCTGGTCTGCCAATTTGAGCGGGAATAGCTGTACCAGAATTGACGACTCCTTGTAGCATCCAGGTCATAATTGCTGCAGTATCTGCATCGAGTGCTTTTTGAGCTTTAAAGTTAGATTCGTAAATTACCTTGCCTTGGCGATCGAGAACGCGAGTAATACCGTAGCCTGGGTGATAAGTTCCTTGATTGGCTAAAGTTGCATAGGCGTTAGTTAATTCTAAGAGATTAACTTCCCAAGCACCCAAAGCTAAAGAATAGGTAGGTTGAAGTTCAGATTTAATTCCCATTTTCTGAGCAATTTCGATAGTGGGTTTCCAACCTACATCTAGTAGAGTACGCAAAGCAACAATATTAATAGAACTCTTCAAACCACTGTAGAGAGATACATTACTATAGCGGTATCTATCCTTATAGTTAGTTGGTTGATAACCATCAACAAAATATTCGGCATCAAAATAGGTTTTGTAGGGAGAGAAACCAGCAGCGATCGCGGTAGCATAGACAAAAGTTTTAAAGGTAGAACCTGGTTGTCGTTGAGCCTGGGTAACACGATTGTACTGATTTGCCCCAAAATCCCTTCCTCCCACCATCGCCTTAATTTCTCCAGTTTTGGGATCGAGAGCAACTAGGGCAGCTTGTTGGAATTTTTGCCCCTTACTATACTTATCCAAACTGTAGTTAATTGCTTCTTCGGCTGCTTTTTGCCACTGATAATTAAGAGTTGTTTCTACAACAACTCCTCCCGCTTTGAGTTGTTCTTCTGATATATATTTGGGTAATTCTTTCTCAACATAGTTCGTAAAATAACTAGCTTTTCTGACTAACCTTTTGGGTCGATGAGGGTTAGTAATTAGGGGAGAAGCTATAGCTGCATTAGCTTCGGCTTGGCTAATTAATCCATCTTTTGCCATTCTTTGCAATACTAGATTGCGCCGTTTTATCGCTAATTCTTTGTTGTTTAAAGGAGAATAAGTACTGGGTGCTGGAACAATACCTGCCAAAGTAGCTGCTTCTGATAAATTTAATTCCTGGGGAGATTTCCCAAAATAAACCCAAGCAGCATCGGCTACACCATAAGAACCAGAGCCTAAATAAACGATATTTAAATAATTTTCTAAAATTTGTTCTTTATCAAAATTCCGCTCTATAACCGTGGCTATTTTCATCTCTTTGAGCTTGCGCTCAATACTTTGTTCATGATTAAGAAAAACTACTCTAGCTACCTGCTGAGTAATCGTACTACCACCCTCGACTACTCCTCCCGCTCTCAAATTGGCTATAGTAGCTCTAGCAATTCCCTGAAAATCAATACCTTTGTGTTGCCAAAAACGTCTATCTTCACTAGCTACAAAAGCTGAGGGTAGAATAGCAGGAACTTCATCTAGTTTAATTTCTTCATGGGCGATCGGTCCAATTTGTTTGAGAATGGAGCCATCATTGGCTTTGATCGTTAGAGTTTCTGGGCGGGCATAGGTTTCAACGTCTTCTATGTTAGCTGGTATGCTAGCCTCTAGCTTCTGCCAGAGCCAACTAAACGCTATTACCCCACCACTAATTCCCATTACCATTCCCATGGTCAACCACAGAAATGTAGGACGTTTAGCTAGAGTAGTTTTTCTCAAAAACCTATTGCTAGGTAGAGATAAGGGTGTAGATTGCGGTTGGGAATTATCTGGTAATTCTGATTGACTATTGGGGGTCGGATTCACGCTTTCAATCCTCGATTCGGATGTAATGGTTATTTATCTAAAAACTATGGTAGTGCTGGGAGTAAAGTATAAAGTTAGGAATTATACTGTCTTAGCTATTAGCTACTTTCGATCGAGAGATAAAAAAATAATAATAAATATACTTTTTATACTCTAATTAAGCAATACCTAAATTACTAATTTATAGTAACTTAGTAAAGTTTTTGTTAGTTTATATTATGGTTATTCTTTAATAAAAAGATTAAGCTTATTTTAGCCTAGTTTTCAATTTTTCTATTTTGCGTAAATTTTCCCACCAACTATTGAGAGGGTAATGGACAACTGGAGCCCAAATACTACTAATAATGGCTGAAGCCAATATGCGATGTTGATAATGTTGTCTTATATTCTCTAGAGAATTAGCAAATAATATGCTAAATTGTAAAGCCATGATTGTCTCTGTTACTATTACCATCACAAAAACGATTAGGGCAACAGTAATAAAATCTTCTTGAGCATATCTTTGTTTGCGTAAACTAGCCGTTAATATTCCCACCAAAACCAAACTAAGAACATGGGAAGGTTGAGGATTAGTTAGTGCATCATAAATCAAACCTAAAGAAGTGCCAGCGATCGCTCCTTGCCAAACATTGCGTTTAATACTCCAAACCACTACCCAAATTAGTAACCAATTGGGATTTGTCCCGATTAATTCCATGCCTGGTAAGCGCAGAAACAATAACATAGAACAAAGTCCTACTGAACCGAAGACGATCGCTATATTTAAAATACGCAACCATCTTAAAGGCATTTGGCGGAAATTAATCTCTAGCATGGAAAATAATTTCAACAAAGATGACGATAATCGAAAAATCCTCTCGATTTTATCTCATGGTTCAATTTTACTTGGTTCGACGGTAATGTCTAAGTGCATGAGGATTAGCAAATCTATGGAGAAAAAAGGGGAAAATGAGATTATCTAGCTAAAAGCTAATAGCTAACGACTAATAGCTTTATTTAACTTCTACCTTGGGAGTAAAAGGCTTAATTACTACCCATTCCAATAGAGCCAGAGGCACATTTAGCTCAATTTCTGCCTCTGGTGCTGGTCCTTTATCAACATTAACTGATTTAACTTTACCAATCGGTAAACCAGCAGGATACAAATAACTCAGAGAAGAAGTGGTAATCGTATCCCCAACACGAACATCAGCTACCTGCGTAAAAAAACGCATAACCACAGCTTGGGAATTTTGTCCTTGAATAAAGCCAGGATGGCGAGTGCGCGTAACTACTGCTCCCACCCGACTATTAGGATCGCTGATCAAGAGAACTCTACTGGTATGGGGAGTCACTTGAATAATTCGACCAATTACACCACCAATCCCACTAACAATAAACCCTTTTTCTACTCCATCATTCCTTCCTTTACCCAAAGTTATTTGATTCCACCAAATACCTGCACTACGCCCAATAATCGGTGCAGTGATAGATAATTCTTGTTGAGCAGCATAGCCTAAAAGCTCTTGAAATTGCTTATTTTGCTGTTCTAGCTCATTCAAACGCTGTTCTAACTGGAGAATTCTTGCATTAGTTAATTTATTTTCTAACTGTAGTTGTCGCTGAGATTGAAATGGGCTAACCAGAAAATAGTAAGTCTCAGCGATCGCGGTTGCTTGAGTTTGTTTAAGCAACCAGGCTACAAACAGAGCTAATATTGTTAATGTTGTTTGCCAACCATATTTATCCCACCAGCGATGCATTGTTATTTTTTAGTTGTTGGTTGTTAGTAGCCATCTTGTTTTTTATTGGCTTAAATCATTTGAGAGCGATCGCTAAATACTCGATCGAGTCCTTTATCTTCCAGTACTCTACCCGTACCCAAAACAACGCACTTTAGTGGTTCATCGGCAATATGGGTGACGATCCCAGTCTCCTGACTGATTAGATCGTCTAAACCTCTCAATAATGCCCCACCCCCTGCCAATGTGATACCTCGATCAATAATATCTGCTGCTAAGTCTGGAGGGGTTTGTTCTAAAGTTCTTCTCACTGCTTCGATAATCACTGAAACTGGTTCTGCCATTGCTTCACGAATTTCTGCTACCTTAACGACAATCGTGCGAGGCAATCCAGAGAGTAAGTGTAAACCCCTAACCTCTACAGTAGAATCATCACTTTCGAGATTATGAGCCGAACCAAGTTGAATCTTTAAAGTTTCTGCTGTATTTTCACCGATACTGAGATTGTATACTTTCTTAACATAGTGAGTAATTGATTCAGTCAGTTCATCTCCTGCTACTCGTACTGACTCACTGACTACTTTGCCCTGAGAGCTAACTACTGCTACTTCTGTAGTTCCTCCACCAATATCTACAATCATATTTCCCGTAGGTTCTGCTACAGGTAGCCCCGCACCAATAGCTGCTGCAATAGGCTCTTCAATTAAGTCTACTTCTCTTGCTCCTGCTTGAGAAGCTGCTTCCATAACTGCTCTTCTTTCTACTTTAGTAACACCACTAGGAATACCAATTACCATACGGGGATGAATCAGAGGATTACCTTCGTATACCCGTCGAATGAACTCTTTGAGCATCATTTCTGTAGCGTCAAAATCAGCAATAACACCATCTCGTAAAGGACGGACAGCGTGAACATTTTCTGGAGTTCTACCGAGCATTAATTTTGCTTCTTTACCTACCGCTCTTGGCTCTTCCGTTTTGCGATCGATGGCAACAACAGAAGGTTCCTCCAAAACAATACCCTTCCCTGATACATATACCAGAGTATTAGCGGTTCCCAAATCTATGCCCATATCTCTCGATACGGAAAAACGACTAAAAAAGCCCACTTTTGTTCACTGCTCCCAAGAAAAATATTTGCTATTTAGCATGAGCCGAATCTAATGTACCTTTACTATAGTAATGATGTCGATGCTTATTTTCGCTCAACTTAGATGAAGTCTCTATTTTAATTAATTACTGTAGATATAGCAAAAAGTCCCGTTAACCCACAAAAAGTGGTTAACGGCGAGAGTCTCAGCTACTTGATATTAGCTCTTGTATCTTGAACAGCAGCCCAAAATAAAGCTCCAGTCAAAGGAATACTGAAGGCTAAAATAATCCCGGTAATCATGCTGCCTAATTCTGGTTGTCCAGAAGACAACTCAAATACTGAACCAACTCCAGCGATCGCAGTAATACAGCAAAGAGCCAACAAAACACCACTTTTCGCGGTTATGGGTGTCACTTTAAATTATTCTCCTATTTAAATTAAGTTTACTTTATCTATTTAACTGGTCTAACTGCATTTACGGCAAAACCTTGCTTTTTCAATTCTTCTGTGAGAGCAAGATCATTTTCTACCCGATCGACAAACATAACCCCACTAAGGTGATCCATTTCGTGTTGAATAACCCGAGATAATAAGCCATTGGCTTTTATTTTACGGGGTCTACCATTTTCATCTTTAAAAGACACTTCGATCGCGTCAGGACGAGTTACTGATAAATAGACACCAGGAATGCTGAGACAACCTTCTTCAGAATTACACAACTCATTACCGTATTTAACAATTTTGGGGTTAATTAGCACTAGAGGAGATGTGTCAGGATTATTTGGTTCACAATCAATCACAATTAACTGTTTATTAATTGCTACTTGAGGTGCTGCCAAACCAATGCCATCAGCACTATACATAGTTTGTAGCATCTCTTTGACTAGTTGACGGATACTATCATCTACTTTGGCAATTCTTTTGGCTGGTTGTCTTAAAACGCGATCGCCTAAGTAATGAATTTCTAAAGGTGGTTTGTCTAACTTTTTCTTTTCTACTGCAACAACAGAAGTCATAAAAATTTAGTAAAAACTGTTAACTTTTTTTCTTTTCTTCATGATACAACACGGACATCTGATAGGGCGGAGTTATAGTCTACACCAGTGTTTTATTTAATCTTAATTCTTGGCAGGGGAATACTGGTGGTGCTGTTTTAGATCGGCAGGGTAGTAGCCGTATTAACCAAGCCAAACAGAGAATCGCAGAGATAGTTGCTGCCAAAGACGAGCAATTATATGAAGATATTGCCAAAAATAGTCGCAAACATGAGTCTGAAGCTGATTAAGTATTCTCGTCGAGGGGTTCTGACTTCTGACTTCGTTGATAAATATTTTTTATCTTTACTCCAAGTTTCCTAGTTTTGATAAAATTTTGGAAAAAGTAACAACTTATCATCAAGGATATTCGTCTTAAGTTAATAAAGCCAGACTTGGTTTAATCCAGATAATTTTACAAGCCCTTTTGATAATCATGAGAAGTAACCATCGAACCACTTTATTACTGTTTCTGCTGGCGAGCATTATTAGTACTAGTTTCCACTATACAGACAATGCTACTTTTATTAATAACTATCCTGAACCAGATTGGATAACAGTATCTGGTATATATATTACCTGGATTGTCATGACTATAATTGGCATAGTGGGTTATTGGTTATATACTCAAGAAAAACTTGGGCTTAGTTATCTTTGTCTTTGCATATATTCGGTTACAGGGTTGTCCAGTCCTGCTCACTATTTTTATGGTGCAATGTCTAACTTCTCAACTAAGATGCACACCTTAATTTGGTTAGATTTATTGACAGGAGCATTTGTTCTGGGATTTGTTATCTGGTCAGGATTGTTGTTGAGAGAATGGCAACCAAAAGATTAAACCTCTTACATCCCGCAAAAAAACTTCTTGGCAAAATTTAGATAATCCATATCGATGCTCTAGCTTTTGACTTATCTTATTCTGAGCTTATGCACCCTAAATATTGACAATTCAGCACAATAATATTTTTATTACAAATTAATTATATCTTCTTGCTATGGTACCTGTAATAGGCAAAAAGTTACAAGATGGTAAATACATTCTGAACCAAGAACTAGGTGAAGGAGGTTTTGGGCGTACTTACCAAGCTACTAATCAAATTCTCAATCAAGTAGTTGTTATTAAAACTTTTAAGTCATCATCGGCAAATGAGAGTGAGGTAGCTTTCGTAAGAAAACAATTTTTAAACGAATCCCAACGGTTAGTACAATGCTATCATCCTAATATCGTTCGATTTTACGAATTTTTTATCGAGGATGACTTTCCCTATATTGTTATGGATTACATTAAAGGGAAAACTCTAGATCGGATAGTTTTACCTGACAAGCCATTATCAGAAGCGACTGCTATTACCTACATTAAACAGATAGGGGAAGCTTTGAAGGTGGTCCATAGCAAAGGTTTGCTCCATAGGGATATCAAACCACAAAACTTAATTCTTCGTCAGAACAAACAGCAGGTAATACTTATTGATTTTGGTATAGCCAGAGAGTTCAACCAAGAAAGATTGCAAACTCATACCAATATTGTATCTGATGGCTATGCTCCTATAGAACAGTATCTCCCCAAAGCTAAGCGCACTCCTGCTATAGATATCTATGGTTTAGCAGCGACACTATATACATTAGTAACAGCGCAAATACCTATAGCAGCGACTTTACGGGGTCGTCTTACTTTAGATACTCCCAGGGATATTCAACCAGAGTTGAGCGAGCGAATATCCCAAGCAATCATGCAGGGTATGGCATTGGAACAAGATGAACGTCCTAGCAATGTAGAAGAATGGCTAGCTCTATTGCCTCACACTAAAGAGCAGATTTTACCTGAGTCAGTAAAAACCCTATCGTTAGTTAAGACACAAAAGCAGTCTCCTGATGTCCCTACAGTTTCCCAGGATAAAAAACCCAGTTACCGCAACCTAATCTTGCAAGGATTAATATCATTTGCAGCAATTGTATGGGGTTTAGATTATGTTTGGCTGCGATTTCAAGCTCCTTCTCAAAATCAGCAAATACCCTTAAATAGTGTGGAGAAATTTACTCCCGCTGAATCTCCTGTTCTTCCTACTCAAGAATCTGAACTGATAACACCAGAAGCAACTCAAGAATCTACTCCTGCTATCCCAACTATTATTCCTACTACTTCATCTTCTGCTCAAGAAGTTACTCCCAAAGCAGCTAAACAATCTACTTCATCTCCTGCTCAAGAAATAACTCCCAAAGCAACTAAACGATCTACTCCTTCTAAAACAACACCTATTATTCCGACTACTTCTTCTCCTCCTAAAACAGTAACCCCAAAACCAATTACCAAGACTAATCCCACTATAGTACCTAGCATTCCAGTATCTTCTCCCTCAAGAGTAAGACCCCAATCAACTAAAAGACCTAACTCTAATAGAGTACCTAGTATCTTTGTTTCTCCTGGTCAAAAAGTGTTACCGAAAACTAATAATTCCTCTGAGAGAGTACCGAGTATCTTTGTTTCTCCTAATGACCGAAGATAAATAGAGACAAGATCATTAACTTGATTTCACTCCGTAATCACGACTAAACTATTAATCGTAAGCGCGATCGATACTTTGAAAATTCAAAAGCTGAGTTCTTAAAAACTTGTCCAGTCTTACTTATTGTTATCAAAAATTAATACACTTCCTTATTTGTTATGAAATCTTTAGTTGGTAGAGGTAAATATCTTTTTCAAGAAGAAATAGGAGAGGGTATTTCTGGCATAACTTACAAAGCTATCAACCAAACTAATAATGAAATAGTTGTGATTAAGACAATTCATTCAGAATTACTTCAAGAGGCTGAAATTTCTAAGATCAGAAAAAAGTTTTTAAATGAAGCTCAAAGACTATTGGAATGTTCTCATCCCAATATTATTCCTTATCGTGAATTCTTTAGCGAAGATGGAGTTCCTTATCTTGTCCTGGACTACATTGACGGAAAAACTCTCGACAAGATTGTGTTACCTGATAACCCCTTACCAGAAGCCATCGCCATTAAATACATTCGGCAGGTAGGTGCAGCTTTAAAATTCGTCCATAGCAAAGGCATACTTCATCGGGATGTCAAACCACAAAATTTGATTTTGCGTCAAGATACTCAGCAAGTAATACTCATTGACTTTGGCATAGCCCGAGAATGCTCTAGGGGATTAGTGCACACTCAGACCAATGTAGTATCAGATGGTTATGCAGCTATAGAACAATATCTTCCCAGAGCTAGCCGAACTGCTGTCACAGATGTTTATGGTTTAGCAGCAACTCTCTACACATTAGTCACAGCACAAGTACCTATAGCAGCTACTTTGCGAGATAGATTTGCCTTGCCTTCTCCCAAGAATATGCAACCCAAATTAAGTAATCAAGTATCTGAAGTGATTATGTTGGGTATGACCTTAGAACCAGAAGAAAGACTCCAAACTGTCGATGAATGGCTGGCTATGTTGCCTCAAGGCAATCGGAATTCTGCTTTATTCACAGCTTTTCGCTCAAAATCGAGAAAACAGGAAGTTTCTAACTCTGCTTCCTCTTCCGCGCTCCCTGAAAGTAAATCTGTCAATTTAGACCAAAACAAATCTGTCAAGGTGAGCGAAAATACTCCTGTTAAGCAATCTAATAATAATTCATTATATAAATGGCTGACTATAGGACTACTGATATTCTTGGGTTTAGATTATGCTTGGTTGAAATTCCGCGATCGAGTTCAAGATCAACCAACACAGCCTAACATTATTCAACAGCGTTAACTCGATCGAGAAGCTATTACATTTTATATTCAGTTTTCTTGGCACAAAAAAGACCGATTGGTCTTAAAATATAACAAGAAAAGATTGGGTCTATCTATGTTGACTTTATATTATGCTCGTCCTTCTCTCTATTCTCGTCCTGTATGGCTAGCATTGCTAGAGAAAAAACTAACCTTTGAACTAGTTCATCTCAAAATGGATGGAGATCAATTTAGCTCAGAATTCAGTCAAATTAGCCCTTTTAATCGTATTCCTGTTTTAGTTGATGATAATTTGCCAATTATTGAGTCTGTCGCTATTCTTGACCATCTAGAAACAAAATATCCTAATCCTTCTCTTTTACCTAAGGATGCTGAGACTTTGGTAAAAGTGCGGATGGTACAAATGGTGGGACTCAATGAACTTTTTTCAGCAGCAGGAGGATTAATTATTTATCAAAAAAATCCCTCAGAATTAGAATATGCCCGACAGCGAGTCTTAAGAGGTCTTACTCTTTTAGAAGATTTACTCGGAGATAATCCTTATTTTGCGGGAGAACAATTAACTCTAGCAGAGATAGTAACAGGTACTCTTATACCCGAACTACCGAGATGCGATATTCCTCTAACTAACTATCCTAGACTAAGTAACTGGTGTGAAAGACTCTTAGCACGGGAATCTTGGCAAAAAATAAGGCTTAGTGATGAAGAATTCACTAACTTTAAACGACGTTTGGGAGTAATGCGAAAAATTTGGCACAAACGTCGCCGTCAGAAAACGCTTACTTTTGCCCAAAAAAATCAAAAGGCGTGAAATCTTTCTCTTACCTATTACCCATAGGTGACAGTTTAAGGGGTCGTGTTGCAATACTGTTCGGTTAAGAAAAGTTGCTGGGTTGGGAAAGCAGGGGGAGCGGAGGAACTTACAAGGGTAGACTTTTTACATTTAAGCTTGAAATCAAGACAAGGGAGACAAGGATGACAAGGAGACAAGGGAGCAAAAGCTGATTATTTCGTTCAAGTGCTAGTAGACACTCACCGTTTTGTTAAAAACCTACCCTTGTGAGGAGCGGAGGAAGCAGGGGAGCAGGGGGAGAATAAATTATGCTTATCCGAACAGTATTGGGTCTTGTTGTTTGTCAAACTATAAGACCCCCGTTAAAAAACTGAGGACACAGATTCCGAGGTTTCCTTGGAATCGTGAGATGTCCGTTTGATTTTAACGGATTCTTGTAACGACGAGTACAAACGAGACTTGCGCTAGCCGAGGAAACCTCGGCGCGCTTCCTCGTTTAATCTCTCGTTAAAAATTAATTCTTATCGATTAGCCAAGCTAAAAGCGGTGCATCGCGGTCTTGTTGGTTCCCGTACCGCGAGCGAATGCGCCAAGAAGCGTGCATGCTAACGGCTAAAAGCTACAAATGGTTGGATCGAACTATTTGGCTTTGAGAGCTTTACTCCTTTACAATGTTGACTAAGCTATTATTTACTGAAAGTCAGATTATTATCCACAGAATCGACTAGAATCTTGTCTCCTTCAACAAATTGATTTTCCAAAATCTTAGTGGCAATCGGATTTTCTAAAGCTTTTTGAATAGCTCGTTTGAGAGGACGCGCACCATAGGCTGGATCGTAGCCAGTATTAACTATGTAGTCTTGAGCAGAATCAGAGAGTTCAATAGTAATTTTTTGTTCTGCTAGTAAATTTTGAATACGCTTGATTTGCAGACTAACAATTTGTCTTAATTCTTCTCGTTTCAAAGCATGGAAAACAATTAAATCATCAACACGATTCAAAAATTCTGGGCGAAAATGTTTTCTTAAAGCTTGAGTAACTTGTTTATAGATAGTTTCATAATCCTCATCTTCCCCTGCCACGTTGAGTATGTGTTCGCTACCAATATTGCTTGTCATAACAATAATCGCGTTGCGAAAATCTACCAATCTACCCTGAGAATCGGTAATCCTACCATCGTCAAGTACCTGCAGCAAGATATTAAACACGTCTTTGTGTGCCTTTTCTACTTCATCTAATAAAACTACAGAATAAGGACGACGGCGTACTGCTTCTGAAAGTTGTCCCCCCTCTTCATAGCCTACATATCCAGGAGGCGCACCGACTAAACGAGAAACAGCGTGTTTTTCCATATATTCCGACATATCAATTCTGACCATAGCCTCTTCACTATCGAACAGAAATTGAGCCAATGCTCTAGCTAATTCTGTTTTACCTACGCCTGTCGGGCCCATAAACAGAAATGAACCAATCGGTCTGCCTGGATCTTTCATTCCCGCTCTAGCACGACGAATAGCAGCAGCTACCGTAGCTACAGCTTCGTCTTGTCCAATTACTCTTTGATGGAGATGTCCTTCTAGTTGCAATAGTTTTTGTCTTTCTGATTCTAAAAGACGATTAACAGGAATACCTGTCCAATTTGCTACTATTTCGGCAATATCTGATTCTGTGACTTCTTCTCTGAGTAAAGCTGCACCCTGAGATTGGATATCTAGGAGTTTAGTTTCTTTAACTTCTAAATCTCTTTGAAGAATTTCTAACTTGCCATATTTTAATTGAGCAGCTTTATTGAGATCGTAGGCTCTTTCTGCTTGTTCTACCTGTAAACGTAGTTGTTCTTCTTCTTCTTTAAGAGCGTTAATTTCATCTAGTAATTGTTTTTCTGATTGCCACTGAGAGGAAAGTTGCTTTTGTTTACCTTCTAGTTCTTCTATTTCGTCTTTAATTTTTCCTAGTCTTTCTCTAGAAGCTGGGTCTATAACTAACATACCAGGACGCTGACTCTGGTTTTCTGCTTCGAGGGAGAGCTTTTCCATCTGCAACTGCATAACTCGTCGATCGATGTCTTCTAGTTCTGTTGGTTTAGAAGTAATCTCCATTTTCAGTTTAGCTGCTGCTTCGTCTACGAGATCGATCGCTTTGTCGGGTAGAAACCTATCGCTAATATAACGGTCAGAAAGAGTTGCTGCTGCAACTAAGGAAGAATCGGTAATTTTTACCCCGTGATGGACTTCATAGCGTTCTTTGAGTCCTCGCAGAATAGAGATAGTATCTTCTACTGAAGGTTGTTTGACATAAACCTGCTGGAAGCGTCTTTCTAGAGCGGGGTCTTTTTCAATATGTTTACGATATTCATCGAGGGTAGTTGCCCCGATACAGCGTAATTCTCCTCTAGCTAGCATCGGTTTGAGTAAATTACCCGCATCCATCGAACCTTCCCTAGAACCAGCACCGACTACGGTATGGACTTCATCAATAAACATGACGATTTGTCCTTCAGACTGGGTAACTTCTTTAAGAACTGAGCGTAAACGGTCTTCAAATTCCCCTCGATATTTAGCACCAGCAATTAAGCTACCCATATCTAAGGAGATTAGCTGACGGTTTTTGAGGGATTCGGGAACATCTCCATTGACAATACGCTGTGCCAATCCTTCGGCGATCGCAGTTTTTCCTACGCCTGGTTCACCAATAAGTACGGGATTATTCTTAGAACGACGGGAAAGTACTTGAATAACTCTACGAATCTCTTCATCACGCCCGATTACTGGATCTAGCTTTCCCGCTCTTGCTTGTTCAGTTAGATCGCGCCCGTATTTTTCTAAAGCTTGGTACTGCTCTTCTTGATTTTGCCGAGTAACTTTTTGTGTACCCCGAATATCTTTAATCGCCTTTTCTAAATCTTGGGGGTCTAAATTAAAATTACGGATAGTGCGTCTACCAATGCGATTATCCTCGGCAAAACCAATTAGTAAATGTTCCACCGAAATATATTTATCTTCCCAACTCACTCGACAAGATTCTGCGTTGTCGAGCATTTTATCTAACCCTTCACCTAGAAATAGCTGAGTTCCTCCTGTTTTTGGCTGACGGTTAGTAAAGCTTTCTAACAGTTGTTTAAGGCGAGGAATATCGATCTTGGCTTGTTGAAAAATATTATTAGCCAATCCTTCTTGCTCTAGCAATGCCAATATTACGTGTTCTACCTCTAAATTTTTATTTTGAAAATGTTTAGCAACTTCTTGAGATTTAACGATGCTATTCCAGGCTTGTTCTGTAAATTTGCTTGAATCGGTAGGCTGCATTCTTGGCTAAATAAAGGTTTTCTTTATATCTATAATTTTAGTCGATAGTATAGCAAGGGCTAAGATGTAGCGATCGACAACACAACATTTATAATCGAAAGCGATCGCTTATATTTAAATTGTCAGAAAAAATTATGGCAGCCAAACAAACCACAACTATTGTAGTAGAGTCTCAACCAAGTCCAGAACGTCTAAATGATTTAGGGGTATTTAATTGGTCAATCTGGACTAAAGAGATCTCAGAATTTCCCTGGACTTATGACGAGTCTGAAACTTGCTATTTTCTTGAAGGCGATGTAGTTGTAACTCCTGATGGTGGCGAACCTGTAAAAATGGGTAAAGGCGATTTGGTTACTTTTCCCCCAGGAATGTCTTGCGTTTGGAAAATTACAACTAACGTCAAGAAGCATTACTGTTTTGGTTAATCACTTCTTTAGGGAATTGAGTAACGATTGAGTAGATTCTCAATTCCCTAAAAGAAATAATTCAACACTTCAAGCAATTTTAGTTACCAATCAATAGTAGTTAAATCTATCACTGTTAACTGATAACTGTTAACTGATAACTGTTAAACAGCTTCGAGATTCTTTTCTCCTGTACGAATACGAACGATTTGATCTACTGGATGAACAAAGATTTTTCCATCACCAATTTCTCCAGTTCTAGCAGCAGAAATAATTTTATCTACTACCATATCGACTTGGTTATCTTCGATCACTATTTCAATTTTAAGTTTTTGTAAAAACTCTACAGTATATTCTGAACCGCGATAACGTTCAGTTTGACCTTTTTGACGGCCAAATCCTCTAACTTCAGAAACAGTCATACCAACTACTCCTGCATTAACCAGAGCAATCTTAACTTCATCCAACTTGAAGGGACGGATAATTGCTTCAATCTTTTTCAATTTTTACTCTCCTAAGTCAAACTCTGATATTCTCGACTTTTCTCCCGCTTGAAAAACGAGAGATTTTACGCCAGTGGGAACAGCCAAGAGTCCCCTAAAGACTCAGACTATGTTGGCAAAAATACCACATATATCGCCTTTATATTCTATTTATTTATGTTACTTTCAGAGTTGTTCAACTCAAGTTCAAGCTACAAATAGCTACAAACATATCAAGATTGGGGGGTAAACCATAAAAGACTTGTCCTTATCCTTGGTGTTTGTTTGTCTGTTGCTTTAGTCTTGGTAGCGATATAGTATATCCTAATAGTTTCCTATCGATGGGATTTTACCCATCTTGCCAAGATTAACTGCGACCAAACTCTTACTCGCTTGCTCGAATTATACAACGACTCAAACCTTTGTTAAATAAAAGTTATGCGCTCGGACGAGCTAATCCCGTTTTCATTTAAATTGACTGGGGAACACCAGTCACCGCAGGCAAGGGGTCGTGGGGCGAGGTTTCTTCGCCCCCTTGTGAACCCTAGGGCTGTTTCAAACTGAGATAAGTTAAAGAGCTTGTCAGATAGGGGTTTAAGGATGTAGGGATTTGGGGAAATCAACCATAATTTAGGAAATTGGTATAACTTTTCTCACCAACGAGTGCTTTGTCAAAATTGATTTGAGGGCTCCATCTCGATCAATATCTCCCCCTGCCTCCCCTGCTTCCTCCGCTTTCCCTGCTTGCCTCAACCCATCAATTCAAAATTGACAGACTACTAGTAGCCGAAGCTATTCGACTTGTAATCAAATGATTTTGTCTATTCTGTTTGGGTTGAATTCTCAAAAAAAGAGAAGATTTAACCAAAGGGATATAAACATTAACCCTGGTTTCTTGATTTAAAATACTATTGATCAGTAATTTTCCACTGTAAACTTGTACGAGTTGTTTGACGATCGCGAGTCCTAAACCACATCCTTGTTGTTCGTAAGTTGGACGCTCGAATTGAATACAAGCTCCGATAGAAGCAATTTGCTTGGCAGTCATACCACGACCATAGTTGCTCACAGATAAAATAAAGTAATCACCTTTTTTATAGCCAGTAACTTGGATGGATGTATCTACAAATGAAAATTTTAGAGCATTATCAATCAATTCTTCAATTAGTTTAGTTAAGTGAGTAAGACTAATAGCTAATGATACTTCTTCTCCTCGCCAACTTATATCTATTTTTTGATTATGACTGCGATCGAACTTAGATACAATATGAGCAAATTTTTCCAGAGATAAGTAAGTTTCTTGAGAGTGAATTAATTTTTTTTGTTGAGGGTTTTGACTAATTAAGCTTAATTCTGAATACAAGAGAAAATTGTGAACTAATCTCGATAATCTCTGACTAGAAGAGTCTATACAACCAAGAAGTTCACGAATTATGGTTGAATCTAACTCGTCTAACTGATTTGATAATAAGTTTGCCGAAGCCAAAATTCCTGTTAGAGGAGTTCGCATTTCGTGAGGCAAAAAATCTAGAATACTACTACGTAGACAATCTAACTCTTGCTTGTAATGAGTTACCAGAGCTTCTTGTTTAGCCAATCGAGTATTAATTACTTCACATAATTCTGGGGGAGTAAAAGGCTGGAGTAAAAAGTCATCTGCTCCAAGATTCATTGCTCTCCGCCATTGTCCTGCATCAAACGCAGATGTGATAAAAATAAAAGGAATATTAAATGTATTACTACTTTTTCTTAGCTCAGTTAAAACTTGATAACCATCAATTTCAGGAGTGCTAAGCTGACATAAAATTAGATCGGGTGTGTTTTGTCGAATCTTTGTTAAGCCAGACTGGCTGCTATTAGCAGTGATAAACGAGAAATTTTTGTCAGCAATATTATTATGAATATTCTGATTTATTTCCTTTTCACTACTAATTAATAAAATAGTTTTCTTTGCCATCAGTCTTAACTGAGCTTGTTTTAATTTTTCTTAACATATGGGTAGATAGTATATCTACATATGTTAAGAGTTCCCCTGTAGTTAATTCATCGGCACAATAGCTTATTCATCTAGTCTCTTTGGCTGATTTCCTAATTTATCTCTCAGGAAATTAGTTAACATAAATTAATCAATTAATTTAAACATGGTATTTACTTCTTCTTTTTCCTCCTCCATTGACTTAAAGCAAATTCGCTTAGAAATCCGTAGTTTACAAGCAGATTTGGTTGCTTGGCGCAGAGAGATTCATCAGAGACCAGAATTAGGGTTTAAAGAGCAAATAACTGCCGATTTTATCTCGAAAAAACTGGCAGAGTGGAACATAGAACATGAGACTGAAATCGCAAAAACTGGTATTGTAGCTACCATAACAGGGGACCATCCAGGTAAAGTCTTAGCAATAAGAGCAGATATGGATGCGCTACCCATTCAAGAAGAAAATGAGGTGGCATATCGCTCTTTGCATGATGGCAAGATGCACGCTTGTGGGCATGATGGTCATGTAGCGATCGCTTTAGGCACCGCCTACTATCTTAATAGACACCGTCAATATTTTTCGGGAATAGTCAAATTTATCTTTCAACCCGCAGAAGAAGGGCCTGGTGGAGCTAAACCAATGATTGAGGCAGGAGTCCTCAAAAATCCTGATGTAGATGCTATTATCGGACTCCATCTATGGAATAACTTACCTCTGGGTCAAGTAGGAGTGCGCAGTGGAGCTTTAATGGCAGCAGTAGAATGTTTTCGCTGCAAGATTTTGGGCAAAGGGGGACACGGAGCAATGCCCCATCAAACTAAAGACGCGATCGTTATTGGTTCTCAGGTAGTTAATGCCCTCCAAACTATTGTAGCTCGCAATGTTAATCCTCTCGATGCTGCGGTGGTAACAGTAGGAGAGTTCCATGCAGGGACAGCTTTAAATGTAATTGCGGATACTGCGCAAATGAGTGGGACAGTACGCTATTTTAATCCTAAGTTAGAAGCTTTTATCGGAGAGCGCATTGAAAATACTATTGCTGGAGTTTGTCAAAGTCACGGTGCTAAATACAAATTAGACTATTGGCAACTTTATCCCCCTGTAATTAATAACAGTCGTATCACTGAATTAGTTCGTTCTGTGGCTGTTGATGTCGTCGAAACTCCGATAGGAGTAGTGCCAGAATGTCAGACTATGGGGGGTGAGGATATGTCTTTCTTCTTAAATAAAGTCCCTGGATGCTACTTTTTCTTGGGTGCAGCTAACCCAGATAAAGGTTTGGCATATCCCCATCATCACCCTCGTTTTGACTTTGATGAAACTGCCTTGAGTATGGGCGTAGAAATTTTTGTCCGTTGTGTAGAACAGTTTAACTGAGTATTACAAACGCTTTACTTAAAGTCAACAGTTTCTCTTGCGATCGCTGTCGCGATCGCTCTTTCTTTCTGGGGGTCTGAACCTTGAGCATACTCTAGGGAGAAGGGAACTTCAAGATCGGGCTTGACTCCGACCCCTTCTATTCGCTGGTTTTCATCCAGATATATATCTGCGACTGCCAAATATAACACACTACCGTCACTCATAGGATATAAGTTTCCCTGAACTACTGCACCTGCTGTTTTAGTACCCACAACAGTACCAATTCCATATTTACGAAACCCGTATGCCAGAACTTCTTTACCACTTCGACTGTTTTCATTAACAAGCATCACTACAGGCTTACTCCAAGCGGAACTAGAAGTGGATGTCCGATTTTGGACAATTCCAGTGATTCTGATATTTCTAGGCGTATATATGTTGAGATAGGAAGCAGAAGCACCGCCCCACCCTTCTCTTAAATCAAGCACAAAACTATCTACATCTTTCAAGCGTCCATAGAATAATTCGGCTTCAAGTTGCTTTTGAAATTGTTCCCCTGCATAAGACCAAATATGGACATAGCCAATTTTTTTCCCTCCTTGCTCAATGACTTGAACGCTTGCTTTCATGGCATCCAAAAACATCGTTGTTCCATCGAGTGTTTTAGGCGTGACCGTAATTTCTTGGCTGTCGGAAGTGGGAGAGCGTTGAATCAAAAGCTTAACGGGTCGATCGGCTTTGCCAGCAAAAGACTCAATGGGGTGAAAGGGTTGACCCTCAACGCTCAGCAATCGATCGCCAACTAGTAGCCCAGCCTCGGATGCAGGACTGCCATCGAGAATCGCACTAATAAAGGTATTTCCATTCCGGTGTTGAGTAAAAATGCCAATGCCAGTGTATTTAGGTTGACCATCAGGCAGGACGGTTTTAAGTTGCTGCTGTAATTCAGGATTGAACCCTAGGAATATGCCCACAATTTGGTAATATTTGGGAGCATCTGGTGTGTAGAAATGAGTATGGGAGGTTCTCAATTCGGCAAGCATTTGATTGATGACCCTTGCTAGATCGGCTTTTGATTTAGCTTGGTTTGCTTGAGGTCTATACTTTTCATGAATGTCTCGCCAGTTTATGCCGTTGAAGTTTGGGTCGAAAAAATTGTCGTTGACGGTTTGCCAAACTTGCTCAAAAGTATCAGATTGAGATTGTTCAACCACAGGTAAGATGGGAGCGATCGACTTAGCTGGCAGACTATGCTCGATCGCTTCCCATAGAAGCATAATGAAAGCAAGCATCAAGGCGATCGCAATTAGGCGGATACGACGTATATTTTTCAATTGCTGCATTTCATATCTCGGAATTCTGCTTAGGATCGAAACACATCTTGACTTTTTTTACTTTTGCTTAAGTACCTAAGCAAAATTATTTGTATATTCCCTTTTTCCCTAACACCTACAACCTAACACCTAACACCTATCTAAACTATCCAATTAATTTTGTACGACTACTTAACTTGTCACCAATGGCTAGTAGCTTTAAAAATATTTTGTTTGGTTCAATTTAAATTAAGCGTAATTTGGTGTTGAGTTTAAGCTGCATTCAAACCAAGCATCGCCTCTAAAGTAAAATAGAGAAAAGCAAAAATGCCGACCAGCATCCCAGCTAGGGCAATAGCTGTGAGAGGATTTTTCCACAAAGGGTTTAATCTTTCAAATAAGGCAAAGAAAATACCTAATATCAAACTTATTAGATAACGAGGATAACGAGAAACGTTTTCAAAAAAGTCCTGCATTTTTTAACAAAGATTTTTATGATGGTTATCTTTTATATATCTTAGAATGAGGACGAAAAACCAGTAAGCTTCCTTATTTCTGTGAGAAAAAATACCCATGACAAACGAGAATATAACCGGTACGTGGTCGTATAAACAAATTTTAGTAGCCGTAGATCAATCAGAACCTAGTAGGAAAGCCTTCGATCAAGCAGTGGCGATCGCTAAAGCTTTTCAAGCTAAACTAAATTTAATTCATGTTATTTCTTCTCTACAAGAAGAATACCAAGACTTATCTGCTCTTGCTGTGGATGGTGGTTACTATCCTGCAGTTACAGACGATGTTTTACAACAAAGATGGGAAAGTTTAGAAGAAGAAGGTTTAGAATTTTTGCGATCGCTGAAAGAAATAGCCGCTGCTCACGGGGTTTCCACCGAATTTACTCAAATGATTGGTCAAGCAGAGCAAAAAATCTGTGAATTTGCCCAAAGTTTAAATGCTGATTTGATTGTGATTGGTAGTCATGGACGCACAGGTTTAAGTGAATTATTCCTCGGTAGTGTGAGTAATTATGTATCTCATCATGTTCCCTGTGCTGTTCTTATTGTCCATCAGGCGGAAGACGAGGCTTAGTTTTTTTCTTTAGGTAATACATACTAGAAAAACTAGCTGAGATCAATAAGCCTAGACTAGGAGAAAAAGTAAAAGGAACTGAGTTCGGATTTTTGGGACCTTCGACTTGACCTACTGCACTAGCAATAATGTTGTCACCATTATTAAAAAAAGCCAGATAATCAACATTGCCTACTACCGAATAAGTAGAAGTTATCTCTATGACCCCAGGAAAACTAGTTTGAGAAGATGAATTAGCAACAACATCAAAGTTAGCAGATGTTGCATCAAATCCATTTTCGGGGACAGAATAGGGTGAAGAAGCTTGCGCTCCAGTTACTTCAGCTAAACTAGTTAAAACTACATTGTGAAAATTGTCAGGATCGAGAGATTCTCCTGACTCAAGAGTAATATCGTAACTGTAAATAAATTCTCCATTACTACTGACAGGGGAAGATTCCGTTAAAGTAATATTAAAAGCAGAAACACTTGTTTGACTTGCGATCGCTGCTAAACAAGACCAACAAGTAAGTAAAATAATTTTTTGAGAAATAGTTGTTAATAACATTAACTTTATTTATGCATAAGTGTTTGTCAGGGAATAGGTAGTAGTTGTTAGGTATTAGGTGATAGGCAGTAGGGAATAGGTATTAGGTATTAGATAATAGAACAATTAATAGGGAAGGCGATTCACGACTTGCCCCTACGTTTAATGTGATGTCCTAATCTTTACCTGTACTGCTATCACAAAAGATGTGAATATTTCCCTGATTTTAAATAGAGGAAGGAGTAGAAGATAACCGTAATATCCCTGAATCGATCGCTAATTTTACGGATTATTATTTTCTCTTAATATTAGCAACATATTTTATTCAGTTTAAATATCATTTTTTTGTTTTTATTTATAAGCAGAAATATCTAACTTTTCTCAAATAATTTTTTTTGGGTGTTATCACTCTGGCTAATAATAACTTTAAATATTTTTAATAGAATAAACATCCTTTAATATTTTTTTAATTATTTTTAAAATCCCTCGAGCATAAATCGGTATTAATATTTCATAAAAAATTAACAATGAATTATATTAACTTCAAACAAAATAACCCTATCGACAATAAGATTAAATCAAAATATGAATTACATTCAATCAATGAATTTAAAAGGAATAGTTTTGAATTTGATGACTATTCCCTTGAAAGACAACGAAAATCAGTCAATTCAAATCAAATATCTACAAATTATACAGAAAAATATCTTTCCAAAAATAACAAATCAATATTCTCAACTGATAAAAATACAGATATACTTGCTACTAGAATTGATTTAAAAAATATCGATCGAGATTTTCATGAATTAGCTCCAAATTTAGAAACTACAGACCAAATAATAACTTATGTTGGCTCGGCAACTAGTCAAGCTGATTCTGCTCTTGATGCAGATCTAGTAAGAAATGCCCTGCCTACAAGTTTTGATGGTACAGGCATAAAAATTGGAGTTCTCAGTGATAGTTACAACAATTTAGGTGGAGCTAACGATGATATTCTCTCAGGAGATTTACCAGCAGAAGGAGTAACAGTAATTCAAGATTTATCATCAGGTGGTAGTGATGAAGGTCGAGCTATGTTACAGCTAATTCATGATATTGCTCCTGGTGCTGACCTATTATTTGCTACGGCATTTACTGGTCAACAAGGTTTTGCTGATAATATATACGCTCTTGCTGAAGCTGGTGCAGACATAATTGTTGATGATGTTGGCTATTTAACTGCTCCCTTTTTTCAAGATGGAATAGTTAGTCAAGCTGTTGATGATGTTGTTAATAATTATGGTGTTGCCTATTTTTCGTCCGCAGGGAATAGTGCCGATATTGCTTATGAATCTACTGAGATTAACTTTACATCAGATAGCGAGGAAGTATTTAGCAGTCAATTTTATGATTTTGACCACACTACAGGAGTTGATACTCGCCAAACCATTACTATTCCTCAAAATGGACAAGTTAGAATATCTCTACAATGGGACGATCCTTTCTATACTACTGATGGTGTAGATACCGATTTAGATATTTTTCTCCTAAATCCTACTGATAATTCTGTAGTTGCTGGTTCTGCTGATGATAATATCGTTAGTCAAACTCCATCAGAGTTTTTCCTGTTTAAAAACGATACAACCCAAACAGAGTTTGAGGTTGTAATTACCCTAGCTGATGGAGTAGCACCTGGGCGGATTAAATATATACCTTTTGACTTAGGTTACAACCCTGCTAATATCTATCAAGAACATAGAACCGATAGTTCAACTATTTTTGGTCATGCAGCAGCAACAAATGCTTTTGCTGTGGGTGCAGTTCGTTATAACAATTTGAATAATCCCGAACCTTTTACTTCTGCTGGACCAACTACTATTTTATTTGAAGCAGATGGTACACCCAAAGCTGAACCAGAAATTCGCCAAAAACCTGATATTACTTCTATTGATGGCACTGATACTACTTTTTTTGGTAGTGGAGATTTTGATAGTACTGGGTTTCCCAACTTTTTTGGGACTTCCGCAGCAGCACCCCATGCAGCAGGCGTAGCAGCTTTGATTAAGCAAGCTAATCCTGATTTCACTCCAGAACAAATTTATGAACGGCTAGAATCAACGGCAACAGATATTAGTACATTGGGCTTTGATAATCTTACTGGTGTGGGATTAATTAATGCGTATGATGCCATCTTTAATGATTATGTTGGTAGCAATAGTAACGATACTTTTTTCGCTGATGATAGACACGATACGATCGATGGGTTAGCTGGTCGCGATCGACTTCATGGTGAAGGTGGTAACGACATTATTAATGGTGGTGAAAATGACGACTTTATGCAAGGAGGAGTCGGAAGTGATAGCATCTCTGGTGCTAATGGCAATGATACCCTTTATGGTAATGATGATAATGACACTCTTGTTGGTGGTGCAGGTATAGATATTATCGTTGGTGGTGCTGGAGATGATTTACTTGATGGTGAAACAGGTAGCGATCGCCTTTTCGGTAATGATGGCAAAGATACTTTTATTTTAAGGGCGGGCGATACAAATAATATGATCTATGATTTTGAAGATAATCTTGATTTTCTGGGATTAGCTGATGGTTTAGAATCGAATTCTTTAACGGTTAATCAGACTGGTTTAAATACAGAAATTTTCTTAAATACAGACTTATTAGTTACTTTAGTTAATGTCAGTACAGATATTACTGACAATTTTATTAGTGTTTAGCTTTGCTTTGCTTCGTTTAACTAGTGAGTAGTTAGTTGTAAACTAAGAAACTTATCTACCCCTCTGCACCTCTGCTTCCTCTGCTTCCTCTCATCTTAAACTTAATTACACTTACCTACTAATTCTTGAACCAACTATCAATACCAAAACCAACGGCACGATTAGGATTGCCTAATTCTGCTGCTAATTCTAAGGCTGCTTGACGACCAATTTCCGTTTCAAATACGGAAGAAAATACTAAATCTAGAGAGTATTGCTGACAAAATTGACGTAAACGACTGGGTTTACCAGCGATCGCCGGTTTAATCACAAAAATGCCTTCCCAACCTTTCTGGACACATTTTTCTAGCTGATTAAGATTAGCTACTGATTCATCTAAAGCTAGGGGTGTAGAGTAATCTTTACTCAAAGTTAGCATCTGGGTAAATTGCTGAGGAGGTAAAGGCTGTTCAATAAATTCTATTTTGTCAGTTTGCGCTGCTAATTTTAACCATTCCTCAGCTTTCTGAATAGTTAAACCGCCATTAGCATCCAATCGTAACTTTGCTTTAGTTGGTAAAAGTTGTAATAATTTTTTCCCGATCCTAATTTCTTTAGTTAGAGATTGAACCCCAATTTTCCATTTAAAGGTAATTCTATTGTCACTATAATCATTTTGCTTTGTGAGAGTTTGCCAAGCAGTTAAAGCATCATCTCCTGCGGGTAGTAGATAAGCATAATTAAGAGATGGATATTTTGTTTTTGTTGTAGAGTAATTTTCTAAATCTGTTAACGCAGACTCAAAAGCAAACTGACAAGCAGGTAAGTTATCAGGGATATGAATAATATCTACCTTATTTACAGCATTTCCTAGTTGCCTACAAAATTGTAATGCTTCTGCTATAGTTTCTGAACCAAACCAAGGAAGAGGAGCAATTTCCCCTCTCCCTAGACGGTTCATAGCATCATTGATTTCAACAATAATGCCTTCGCGCACTCGCCAAACACCATGACTGGTATACAGAGGGTGACAAAATGGACGCTGATAAGGATGAAATTTTAACTGGTAGAAACAATCAACCATCCTTTAAATCTTGCTTAGGGATAAATAGCTATTATCCGTGACTTGAATCCAAAAAGCTAAGAGCTAACAGCTAATAGCTAATAGCTCTTGTTAAATTTATTATTCGTCAACAGTTGATTGCTTATGATCCTTATGCCCATGAAAACGAATACCTAGAAAAATATCATAGAGAAAATTACCAAAATTTCTCCACTCTAGTAAACCTAAAGACTGATCGCAACCTTTAGCATCTAGAAGAGGTTTAGTTGCATAATAGGCTGGTTGATATTTATACCAAGGAATGGACGGCCAAAGATGGTGAACTAAATGATAATTCTGTCCGAGTATCAACAAGTTAACAATGGGACCAGGATATACCCTAGCATTTTTCCAGCGATCGCGCTCTTTAAAAGGGCGATGGGGTAAATAATCAAAAAATAAGCCTAAAGCAATTCCTACAACTAAAGCTGGTACAAACCAAAAATTCATAATATAACCAATAAAACCATAGTGGATTCCGAGCATAATTAGGACTACTACAAATAATCGACTTAGAAACCACTCTAATAGCTCATATTTACGCCATAAACGTCTTTTAAAGAAAAATATCTCATGGTAGAAGAAACGAGCAGCAATAAGCCATAAAGGACCACCAGTAGAGACAAAGTGATCTGGGTCATTTTCTGGATCGTTGACATGAGCATGGTGCTGAAGATGGACTCTGGTAAATACAGGAAAAGCAAAACCCAACATTAAAGCACTACCATGTCCTAAAACAGCATTGAGAATAGGATTGCTGTGGGCACTGTTATGAGAGGCATCGTGAATTACTGTTCCTGATAGATGTAATGCGAGAACATTAGCCAAAAAACAACACCAGCCTGGAAGAACTCCACCAAAATAACCCCAAGTTGATGAGAAGATCAGCATCAGTGCTGCTATAAACATTAATACGTTAGGGTTTATACCACCAGGAGGTTTAAGAAACTCTTTTGGTACTGTTCGCAGCGTCTGAGCCGACTGCATTTATGTTTGCTCCTTATTAGATTGAATATACCTTTCCTGGGGTAGTTTACACTACTATTGGAATGCGGTAAAGATTTGTAACGTCACCTAATTTAATATTTCGAGGTTAAATAATAAGTAATTAATTATCAGTGAGTAATTGTTATCTCCTTAGAATCCTCTGAAACCAAGCTTCAAAACCTTCTCCTAAGGCTTGTAGAGAATATTCTGTTTCTGCTTGTTGACGACAACAAAAACGATCGATCTGATTTATTTTATTAATTGCTTCTACTAAACCTGCTACGCTGTCTGGCTTGACTAAAAAACCTGTTTCTCCATCTCGAACTATTTCTGCTGGGCCTCCTCTAGCATAAGCAATTACAGGGACACCACAAGCTAAGGCTTCGATCGCGACATTGCCAAAAGCTTCTAGCCAGCGAGGAGTCATTAAAAGTCCAAGGGATTTACCCAGTTGTTTTTGCAACTCTTGAGTATTCAAAAATCCCCCATACTCTATGGGTGCTTGAGGAAAATCTTGGCGAATTTGTTGCCAATAGTCTTGGTCTTGTATTTTGCCAAAAATTTTTAGAGGTATGCCAGTAATATTACTAGCTTCTACGGCATCTTCTAAAGCTTTTTCAGGGGCAATTCTCCCTAACCAAGTTAAGTAATTTTGAGGTTGAGGACAAAAATCATAGAGAGATAAATCAATACCACTACCTAAAATTTGACAAAACTCAGCAAAGGGAAAACTAGCTGCTTGGGATTTAGTATAAACGCCGATAGTATCTGGATAGTTTTGTGCTACTCGATTCATAATCTCATCGTTAGCTTCTGTCATCGAACCCATACTGATAAAATGAGCGATCGGGCGATCGAAAAAAGGTGTTAGATAGAAAGGTAGCCAATCAAAAGCAAAATTAACAATCAAATCATAATTATTTTGTACTTGACGAGCATATTCCCACATATTGGCTAGAACAGAATTAGCGGGTAAACAAGTAGGTACATCTCTAGTTTGAGTTTGGACGGCAATCTGGCAATTACCCTCAATAGTTTTAACCTGAATTCCCTTCAATGTCGATCCTAAAGGCGCAACAACTTCTAGTAAATGTCCTTTTTGTTTCAGCTCTTGTGCTAAATTTTGTACAGTCAATTCTACCCCACCTCCTTGACCAGAACCTAAAGAACCAACAGGAGTAGAAAGAAATAACAACTTAAGCATATTGGTAATAAATATCTAATTAATCTTAGATTTATCTTATGGTGTTGCTGCCCATATTCATCTTCTGTAATTTTGCTAAACAGAACTTGTCACAATAGTTTGCTCTAGCAATTTCACACTGGCATAAATAGAACTAAGATAGGGTGTGGGAGTATTAGTTAACTCTCCCAGTTCGATCGCTGCTCCAAATAAAGCATCTATTTCTGAGAGACGACCTGCTTCAATATCTTGGAGCATAGAAGTTTTGTACGCGCCGACTTGTCTAGCCCCTCAATTCTTTGCTCTAGAGAAATACCAAATTTTACGCCCAACTTTTCGGCAATTTCCTTTACTTCGAGCATCATATTCTGGGCTAGTTCTCTGGTTAATGTACTATAGAGGGAGAGAAGAACTGCTAGAGCGAATAAACCTCAGCTTACTTTTAGCGATCGCCACGACCAATTCCTAAGTACCTAAGCAAAATTATTTGTATATTCCATTTTTCCCTAACACCTAACACCTAACACCTAACACCTAAACCCTATCTCAACTATCCAGTTAATTTTGCACGACTACTTAATTCGTTTAGTTGGGCTGCAAGCTCTATAATTTGCTGCTTTAGGTTTTTATAGCTTAATGTCGGTCGCTCTGGAGCAACTAAAGCAGGATGTTCTTCATCTCCAATTAAGAGTGCAAATAAAGTTTTGTGTTGACTGGAAACCATTGCTTTTTGGACAATTTATTGCGGGAAGGTTTTATATTGATGCTATTCCCTTATCTTATAGCTAAAAGCTAATAACTCAAGAAATGCCCGTGATGGCAGGGCTTGAACCCATTCTCATAAGGGTCAATAAGTTTTTCGGCGTTGCTGATTTGAAGTATGAAACCGAAAAGTAATCTGTTTGTAGCTATCAGCTATTAGCTTTTTAAATATCCGTTATCAAGTCAAAATTTGAAAACCATACCTTGATTCAGCAACACCGGTTTAAAAATTAGAAATACTGGACATCAAGAGTATATTAATCGCCTCAAAATTGAAAGTAAAAATAGACCAAGACACAGTTATTTTTGGACAGGATTATATGGTACGACATGGGTATTATCTATGGATATATGTTGGGAGTGGGTCGAAAAGTTAATGAAAACAGCTCTCAATAAACTGCCATTTTATCTCCAAGGTCTTAAAGCTATGAAACGCATACAGAGTATCGTTTAGCTTGGTTGTCTCCCCGTCAGCTTATGCTGTAAGCTTTTTAGTCATTACAATTATAAATAGCTCAGAAATTTAAGCGAACCGTGAGATAGAAGATTTGCTTGGGTTGGATTTGACTCAATGGCATATTGCGATCGCAACTCCTGGGCTAAAAATTAGCAACCAATTGAGGGAAATTAAAGACCTGGA
>JAAUYH010116146.1_pt1 | contig 41262 bp, 29 predicted proteins | sample 7278061 | NCBI WGS metagenome assembly JAAUYH01 (sample SAMN14350203, study PRJNA611818) | marine sediment metagenome | isolation source: surface marine sediment (0.6m) | place: French Polynesia: Moorea | collected 2018-08
AACATCTAACAAAATTAGATCGTAAGTAAATACATCTAATAAATCCCAGGCAGCTTCGCCATCATAAGCAGCTTCTACTGCATAATGTTGATCCGCTAAATATTCAGTGACTGCATCACTGATTCTTTCGTCGTCTTCTACTACTAAAATTTTCATGAGTTTGTATCACCTAAGTTTACGTTATTGATTAAGCTATAACATTCTGCTCTCTCATGCAAAGTTTTTAAGAAGTATGATGTTTGCATGAAGTGTTACACAAAGTTTGTATAAAGTTTACAAAAAGCGGATCGGTATGAACCATAATTTAATAAAGGTTCAATGACTGTGATCTCGATCAAATCGCTAGGAGTAAACATGGATGAAATTATGCTGCAATCATTAGATAGCTGGAAACGGCAGAAAAAACCTGAATTTTTCCCCTGTTACCGAAGAGCAAATAACTGCATAATCCTAACAAATGAACTGTAAACAAGAAGAAAAAAGAAATAGATAAGCTTACCAGTCACAAAGGAGTAAAAATTGGATCGATCGATATTTATTATTTATTATTTATTATTTATTACTTCCACAAAGCGTTGCTAGCTTATAGGATTGTTAGTTTAAACAACACACAGTACAACTGATTAGTGACATTTAAATTAAAAACTAACCCCAAAAAGTATTGAGGATATTTCTAGAAAAACAAGTACCAATAAGCTTTCCTGGAAATACCCTAAGAGAATTTAGAGCAAGGTATTTGCTCGAACTGTAAAACACCAGCAAAACCCAGATTCATCAAAAAATCAGCAATCTGAGGGCAATTTTTTGATGCCCAAAAATATCTAGATTCCATTAGTAACAACATCAACATTTCATTAGGTTTGTAACATGATTAGCAAAGTTTGTCTTTTTTCTAAAAATATATTGTCCCTCGACGATAATATTATCTCCAAAATGTCTATTGGGAAGCTGGCTAAATTGCTCATCTTTTTAACCACATTATGGACTTTGCCAGTCTCGGCAAGTACCTTGAATATTGAGCAGATATACATTTTTGGAGACAGTAATTCCGATCAAGGTAATCTCTACAATATATCAGGATTTCCACCAGAACCTTACTTTTATCAAGGCAGGTTTACTAATGGTCCTAACTGGATAGACTATCTGAGTAACGATCTCAGCTTAAATCCTGAACTCTACACTAACTTAAATCCTGGTAGTTCCGATCTACCTACCGATGGAATTAATTTTACTTTTGGTGGAGCAACTAGTGGTGATATTAATATTGGAGGAGAATCTCTTCCAGGATTACAGCAGCAAGTAGATTATTTTGCTGATTTGTACGATGAAGCAACTGTCGATCCTGACGCACTATATATGATTTGGATAGGCCCTAACGATTACGTTAACTCTCTAAATAATGGTGTTATTGACCCCAATATACCTACTACAGCAGTTAACAATATAACTGCTGCGATCGATGAACTTAACGCTCTCGGTGCCAATAATATTCTAGTTTTTAATGAACCTAATGTATCCTTTACTCCTCTAGGCCAGAGTTTACCTCCTGAAGCTATTCCGTTTCTTAGCGATCTAACCGAGCAACAAAATGAGCTTTTAGCTCAAAGTGTTAACCAATTAAATCAAGCCAACCCCGAGCTTAATTTAGTTTACTTTGATACCGATCGATTTTTACAGGATATTTTAGATGCTCCCAGTGAGTTTGGTTTAACTAATGTGACCGATAATTGTTCGGGTATACCTTTTCCCGATCTACCAGACAACTTTAGTCCTTGCGACAATCCAGACGAATATTTATTCTGGGATAACCAACATCCTACCACTGTTGTTCATCGGTTGATTGCAGATGAAGTAATAGATACGGTCAAGTCTGAATTTCCCAATTATTCTACAGTACCTGAACCTTCTATGTTTACTGCGCTAGGTTTCTTTGGTTTATCTTTATTAAGAACGAAAAAGAATAAAGTTTAACTTTTAAAAGAAATTCAATCGTAGGGGCGGTTCGCGAATCGCCCCTACGGATTTCTGAAACTTGCTACTTGTGAATCACTACTTTACTATATCGACCAGGAGCTAAGATATTATTAGGATCGACGGCATTTTTAAGTTTAGTCAGTAAATCCTGATAACTATCTTCTGCTCCAGCTAACATATCCATAGATTGAATCCCTAGTCGATAGGGGTAGTAACCAGACTGATTTAATTGTTTTGATAAGTCATAATAACAATTTAGCGCACGTTCATCTTCTCCTGGGATTTCTCGATCGAACGCGATCGCAATTACACAACCTAAGCAACGTTCTGTCAAGAGTGTCATAGAAATTAGAGGCTCAAAATTATGCTCTAGGGTAATTTTTGTAGTCATTTGAGCGAGCGCAAGTGCTTCTTTCCCCTCCAGAGGTGCGACAGGGGCGCACCAAATTAAACCACACTTGTCGCGGTCTGGGTTCATCTGTTCTGGTGGAGCATCTTTTTTGCGCCAGTAGGTACTTTTTAACTGAGTATTAGTAGGAATACCTTTCATCAAACCATAGACAGGTTTAATGAGTTTGAGCATTTCGGGCAAATTTAAACCTGTTAGCTGTTTATACTGCTTGGCTATTTTTTGAGCTAAAACCAGTTTGCCATCATTAAGGAATTGTAATTTTCTCACTTTCCCCTTCAAAGCTTGCTTAATTAATCTACTAGCTTCTGCTACTTGCCTTTTCGTCCCATACAATCCTCCTGAACCATTCCAAGCACCAAAATCCCAAGTTTTAGCAAAATAGTTCATTAATTCTGGCGATAAGGGTGTCATTCCTTCTGCTTCTGTCCAAGGGTATTGACGAATAGAAGATAAGACTTTGTAGCTATTAGCAACATGAACAGCAGATTTAATTGTGCCATTGAGCCGTAGGGGACGTAAAGCATTGATCACTTCAGCTAATTGATTATCTTGCTCAATGCTGAAATAGAAAGCCTGAAAATATTCTGGTGCTGGCATTAACCAGATCGTCATTTTGGTAACAATACCCAAATTAGACTGAGAAAAAAGCCCATCTAAGTAAGCACCAACTCCCCAACGATAAATAGGAGTAGTCTGAGCATTAGGAAATCTGCCAAAACCAGTATGAATACATTCGCCTGTGGGTAAAACTACTTCTAAACCACAAACATTAGCAAATCGATCGCCATAGGGAGTATGCCCAAAACCCCGCTCCACAATATTCCCAATCAAACTAGTATCGGGACTAGAACCAGTAGCATCCATCCACAAATTACTAGAACGCTCCTGGAGAAATTGATAAAGTTGTCTTTGAGTAACTCCTGGTTCGACGGTAACATAAGCTAATTCTTCATTAAAATCAACAATCCGATCTAAACGAGCTAAATCTAGAAGAACACAACCATCACTCACGGGAACACTAGAACCATAACCCCAATTTTTACCGCTACTAATGGGATAAAGAGGAATGCGGAATTGATTAGCAATTTTGAGACATGCTTGTACTTGAGAACAATTAGCAGGACACAGAATAGCATGAATTTTTTGTTGAGTTAAAAAAGTTGCCGTTTCCACATCTAGAAGTTGAGATTGTTCAGTAACAATATTTTCCGACCCTACAATTCCTTGCCAATTTTCCAGTGCTTCCAAAATAGACATGATTAATCCCTAAAAAAGTACATCTTATCCTTAATATTTAAGAGATAACTAACTACAGTAGGGGCAAGACAGTGCCTTGCCCCTACTAACCACTAACTTTTAAATTCTGTCTTTCTTCCCCAAAAAACTCGTCAAAAAATTATCGACATAAGTAAATAGAACTGGCACTACAATCAGAGTAAGTAAAGTAGAAGTTGTAAAACCGCCAATCACAGCGATCGCCATAGGACTACGCACTTCTCCATTAGTTCCCCATTCCAAGGCAATAGGTATCATTCCCGCAATAGTAGAAAAAGAAGTCATCAAAATTGGTCGCAAGCGAGAAATTCCAGCTTCAACTACAGCTTCCAACAAAGATTTTCCTTGTTTAATTCGCCCTAAAGAAAAATCAACTAACAAAATAGCATTTTTAGTCACCAATCCCATCAAAAGAACCATTCCAATTAAAGCAAATAATCCTAGTTCTTTCTGCGTCACTAGCAATGCTATCAAAGCACCACCTACAGACATAGGTAAAGCTATTAAAATTGCCAAGGGATAGAGAAAGTTATTGTACAGCAAGACCAAAATTGCATAAATAGAGAGAATTCCCAAGGCTAATGCACTAGAAAAACGATTAAAAACATCTCGCATAATCTCAGCATCTCCCCCAGGTGTAGGTTCTTCTGTAACTCCTGGTGGTAGAGGATTCATTGCTGGTAAAGCCCTTACTTTTTTAAGAGCATCTCCCAAAGCTATATTTTGTAAATTAGCCTCTAAAACAACTTGACGAGAGCGATCTAAGCGTCTAATTTCGACAGGTCCACTAGTGAGACGAATATCCGCTACTGCCGATAAAGGAACTAATGTTCCACTGTTACTGGGAACTTGAAGATTTTTAAGGTTACTAATATCATTACGTTGGTTGGGATCTATTTGAACTCGAATAGGAATTTGTCGATCGCTCAGATTAAATTTAGCTAGATTAGAATCAATCTCACCCAGTAAAGCAATAGAAGCCGTCTGGGCGATCGCTCTTACCGAAACGTCTAACTCTGCTGCTCGCTCTAGATTGGGTAAGATAGCAATCTCTGGTCTAACTAAACCAATACTAGAATCGACATCCACTAAACCAGGAATTTGGCGCATCTGTGCTTCTACAACTTTGGCAACTTGATTAAGATTATCAACATTTTCACTTTTGAGAACGATAGATAAATCTTTATTAGTTACCCCTACTCCTTGACTACGAAAACTAATCCGAGTACCAGGAATTTCCTGAAACACTTCACGCATATTAGTTTCAAATTCTTGCTGAGAAGTTGTGCGTTCTTCTGTAGGTAATAATTTGATATAAACAGTTCCATTATTCACGCTCCCTTCGTCACCAGTTGTAGCTAACACATTTTCCACAGCAGGGTTTTCTTGCAACATCTGATAGATTTTTTGCATTACTGACTCGGTTTCCCTTAGAGTCGATCCTGGCGGAAGTTCAATAGAAACTATGCTTAAGCCATTATCACCGCTATCAGATAAACCTTGAGGAATATACTGCACCAACTGTAAGCTACTAATAAAGATGGCAATAGCAATCAGCAGAGTAGTAACTCGATAGCGAAGAGATTGAGTTAATAAAATACTATAGGGTTGAAAAGATGGTTTTCTGGGTGTTAGAGATTCTCTTCCTAATCCTTGTTTAAGCTGTAAGTTACTCAATAATAAAGTCTTATCTTTTTTCTCTTTTGGCTTTAATAAATAAGCACTAAGCATAGGTGTCATTGTACAAGCCACTAGAGTAGAAAACATTGTGGAGATAGCAAAGGTTAAGCCAAAAGGTTGGAAAAACTGACCAGGAACACCTCCCATAAAAGAAACAGGAATAAATACAGCAACAATAGTTGCTGTAGTGGCTACTACTGCCAAACCAATTTCCCTTGCAGCATCAAAAGCAGCCTTAAATGGACTTTTATCCATTTGTAGATGTTGGTCAATATTTTCAATCATGCAAATAGCATCATCAACCAAGTTACCTACAGCCAAGGCTAAAGCCAGAAGAGTCATACTGTTGAGACTATAGCCAAGGACTTTCATCACCCAAAAGGTAGGAATAATAGACAATGGCAATGCCACAGAGGTAATCAGAGTTATGCGCCAATTGCGTAAAAATATTCCTACCGTAAGAACAGTAAGTATAGAACCCAATATTAAAGATTCTAAAGTTGAAGTATAAGAATTACGGATTATATCAGCACGAGTAAAAATAAGACTTATGTTGATATCTTTAGGCAGAGTTTTTTGCAATTTTGCTACTGCCTTACGGACATCTTGTTCAACAGTAACTAAAGTACTACCCGTACTACGTTGGACGCTAAAAGCAACTACAGATTCTCCACTGAGATAAGCTGATTGTCTAGGGTCAGCAGAACTGTCTTTTACTTCTCCTAAAGCTGAAAGAGCAATAGTTTCTCCACTAGGAAGAACGATAAGATTATTCAGTAACTCTTTTACAGTTCTAGCACTACCAAGAGTACGAATGTTCTGCTCACTATTTCCTACTTCCAAACGACCACCAGGAAGATTTAGATTAGAGTTACGTATCTGATTGTTAACTTCTGTTGCCGTAATTTTATAGGCTTCTAAGCGATTAGAATCAAGATTAACACGAATTTCTCGCTCCACTCCCCCTAGTCTATTAATTTCCGCAACCCCTGGTACTCTAAGCAAAGCTCGACTAATTTTGCGATCGACTAAATTGCTTAACTCTTCTACCGAACGTTTTGGAGAATTAACCGCATAAGTCATTATCGATTCACGGTAAAATTCTTCCTGCTCGACTATTGGTTCATTAATATCTTCAGGCAAATCTTGACGAACTTGAGCAACTGCATTACGCACTTCATTAACAGCATGATTGCTATCTGTCCCTAATTCAAAACCTACATTAGTGATAGAAACTTCCTCTCTAACCGATGAAATAATTTGCTCGATATTATCTAATCCAACTACAGCATCCTCTATTTTTCTCGTGACTTCAGATTCAAGTTCTTGTGGACTTGCTCCTTGCTGAGTGATAGTAATTTTTATGGAAGGAATATCAATATTGGGATAGTTATCAATCTCTAAATCTCTAAATGATGTAATTCCTAATATTCCTAAAATTAAGAAAAGAACTAGAATCGGGACGGGGTTTTTGATTGACCAAGAGGAAAAATGGAAAGACATTATGCTTAGGAGTAACTTAAGCTTATTATTCTATAAGATTAATCTTATAGATAATGAGAATATAAGCTTCGATATTTTAGAACTAAAGGATGTATATCTACAGAGGGTTTTAACTGAGAATGAATATTTTCAAATAAATCACGAATATCTTCATTGATGTTATCTAGCACGCTTGTTGGAGACATTAGAAATGGACCTCGTCTGCCATGATATTCGATAAAATCGCCGACTAGTTGTGAAGGAATACCGAAAATCCGCATATGTCGCGATAGTCTTGCTTCCATCATCGTAAAAGTATCGTCAAGATTGAGAGTAATAAGGATACTGGTACAAGCCAAATATAAACTTAAAGCAATCACAGGAAATTTACGTTTTTCTTGAATACTAGGATTCAAATCTTGTTCTGGTAGTATTAATCCTGTTGCTGAATTTTGTTCACCTTTACGTTTACGAAATTGAGAAATTACTGCTAAACGAGATACTTCTGAATAGTGTAAGCGAGATTTTCGACTAAAATCGACACTATGTTGACAAACTTTTTCCAGGGGAAACAAGGCTTTAGGTTTTTCTAAATCTGCTAGTACTAAACGAACACAACCAGCATAAAGCCCACTAGGTTTATGTTTAAGTAAGCAATGAATAGAGCGAGAATCGTATATATCTGTTTCCATCCCCTCAGGAAAATTTTCTTTGGGTTCGTAGTTTAGCTCATCGCAGTAAACTTGATAGCGAATTTTATATACTTCTTCCTTTAGCTTGGGAGTATCCGCAATATAAAGATCAAAGTAAGAGAAAAAATGTTCAGTAATATTATTGCTCATGAAATTAAAATAAATAAGATTTTGTTAATTCATTTCGTTATGCATGATTAACCTAGCTTATATTTAATTCCTGTAAAGTGATCTTAGTTATGTTCTATTAAAATTGATAATAATTTTATTAAGACGTATAAAATTGCAGTAAATTAGCCCCAAAATTCTATTTTTAACTGGATATATTTAGTTCTCAAAAGCTAGGTAATAAATTCTTTTAAAGAGAGAAATAAAAAGTTGCACCTTGATTCAGTTCTCCTTCTGCCCAAACTTTACCACCATGGCGATAAATAATTCGTTGAACAGTAGCTAATCCGATTCCCATACCAGGAAAATCCTGTTCTAAATGTAATCTTTGGAAAGGAATAAACAACTTATCTTTGTAATTGCTGGCGAAACCAGCCCCATTATCTCTCACACAGAAAACTTGTTTGCCTTTGGAACAAGAAATTAGCTCGAATTCAATTTGGGGTTGCTCTTTTTTAGCGGTGTATTTCCAAGCATTATTGAGTAAATTATTGAGAACTATACGAAGTAAGCGAGGGTCTCCTTTTGTACTCAATCCTGGCGTGATTTTGACTTTTACTTGTCTTTGAGATTCATTAGTTTTTAGTTCTTCAATAATTTCTGTAGCGATCGCGCTAAGATCGACGGGTATACTTTTCATCTGAAAACGAGCAACTCGTGATAATTGCAGTAAAGCATCGATCAGTTCACTCATGCGTTCGCTATTTGCTTTAATCCTTTGTAAATAGTGTTTTCCTTGTTTATCTAATTGATTGCTATATTTTTCCCACAATACTTGACTAAAGCCATTAATCACTCTTAATGGCGCTTGTAAGTCGTGAGAAACAGAATAAGAAAAAGATTCCAACTCTTTATTAGCTGCTTCTAATTGTTCTGTCCGCTCTGATAAAGCTTGTTTGACAGCAACTAAGTTAGGAACATCACTAGAAGTAAATAACATCGCTTCAACTTTTCCTTCTGAGTCAGACAAGGGAATTCGGAATGTATCAAAATGGTGATGACCATCTGCTAAACAGATTGTTTCTTGTTTGCGTAAAGTTTTTCCTTGAGAAAAAACTTTCTCATTTTGGTCACAAATATATTTAGCGTGTTGAGGAGGGAAGCACTGAGCAACCGTTTTTCCTAATATTTGTTGAGAATTTTCAAATCCAAGACTACGGGCTAATAGTTTATTACAGAAAGATATCCGCTGACTATCTCTGTTAACTACAAACAGATAGTAAGGCATGGAGCTTAATAACTTATCTAAACAAGGGCTAGATTGAGTATTATTTAGGGATTCAGAAGAATGAATTTTCTGGATACTGGGTATGGCTTTCCTGTGAATTGTATTATCAGTAATAATGCCTGTTACTCTAACTACTTTTTCTGTAAGATCGCAGATGGGTTGAGCTTTAATTCTAATCCAATGAACACTTTGTTCTGAACAAATAAGGCGATATTCTAGATCTATTTCTTGTTTTTCTGTCGCTGCTTTGTTGGCTGCATGATCCATAACTGGGCGATCTTGGGGATGAATAAGGCGGAGAAAGCTTTCGTATCTTCCTTCAAAAATATTGGGGCTGACACCTGAAATAGAGTTAGCTCGATCGCATATGGTGACAATATTAGTCTGAATATTCCAATTCCAAATTCCACTTTTACTAGTTTCTAATAATAACTGAAGTGTTCTTTCTGTCTCTACTAATTCTGCTTCTGCATGAATAAGGTTCGTAATATCTTTAGCTATGGATATCATTAATTTTGTTCCCTGAGTAAATTGAGACAGGGGAGCAGAATAGAAATCCCAAAAACGCTTTTCTCCATTACAAGTAATTACGGTAACTTCACTACGAGTTGTGATATTACTATCTTCGTAGTCGACACTAATATTTAGATCGTGGGGTAAATTCAGTAGAGAATTAATTACCGTATCAAAGGAAGATTCTGTCTCTAGAGTGGAACTAGAAGAACGCAATATTTCTTGTTGTTTAATCTGCGATCTTCTCTTCCAATCACCTAGAGTAGGAACTTCTTTAACTGTATAACCAGTGATTTCTATCCAATTTTTATTTAAATGCAGTACTTTTCCTTCTGAGTTATAAATCATTATGGGAAAAGGTGCATTGATAAAATAATTTTTAAATCTTTCTCTATATAGCTTGGCTATTTTTATATTATCGGCAACACAATTTGATGCTAAATTGTAGCAACTATGGCTAAAAAAATCAGCTAAACTTAATTCTTCTAGTAACAAAGGGGCTAAATGTAGTTGAGAACGACGATCTTTTTCATAGGAAATTTCTGGATAGCTTTCTACCCATTGGTGACATAATTTAATGTAGCCCAATAAAATAACTAAGTAATTGTACAGATTAGTACCCAAATATTTACGTAATTTCTGACAAGTAGATTTGGCTTGAAATGGTCGAGTAAATAATAAAGCTACACAACGCAAAAGACTTTTTTCTAGCTGAGAATTATTTTGCCAAGACAAGCGGGTTTGGGATTGCTTACTCAGGTTTTCTAGGTCTAATTTAATATCTTGTTCCTGACGAGGAATAGGCGATTTATTTAACTCTAATATCTCTTGTGCCGTGACCCCTAAAGAACGAAGAGTGCAGCTATGACAAATGATAAAGTAAGGACTAGAGCAGTAGCGAGAAACAAAAACAAATAATTTTTCTTTAAATACTTCTGGTAAAGGATTGTTGATATAAGCCGATAAAGTCTGCTCCCAAAGATTTTCTAGAATAGGAGTTGTTTCTAGTGATGAAACTAAAAAAGAAGGAAAAAAACCCAGGCGATCGATAATTTTCTCGATAATTCGTTTTTGTTTGCTAATCACCATATCGGTTGTTATTTATAAGCAATAACTTAAACACTTCTAAGAGCGACAATTGGCTCTAGTTTGGCAGCAGAGCGTGCGGGGAAAACCCCAAAAAATAGACCAATTCCCCCAGAAACGCTAACGGCTAAGACAATAGCAAGGGGAGAAATAATCGGCGACAAAGCCGAAAAAAGTCCCACAGCGACAATACCACCAATACCAATTAAAGTACCTACTGTACCACCAGCAGCAGATAAAATGATCGCTTCAAGCAGAAATTGAATCAAAATATCTTGTTCTTTAGCTCCAATTGCTTTGCGTAAACCAATTTCTGAGGTACGTTCAGTAACTGACACTAGCATAATATTCATTAAACCAATTCCTCCTACTAACAAAGAAATTGCTGAGATGGCAGCGAGTAAGAAAGTTAAAGCACTTGTCACTGTACCAACAATTGTTAAAACGTCTTTCTGAGTTTGAACACTAAAATCATCTTCATTAGTAATTTTATGTCTCAAGCGTAGTAGATTTTCAATTTGAAATTTGGCTGCACGAATACTGTTTTCATCTTGGGCAGAAACAGCAATAAAATTAACTTGAGTACCGTAAGGTGAAGTCCGTCCCACAATCTGATTTGCCATAGTACTGAGAGGAATATAGACTGTCTCGTCTTGATTGTTACCAAGGAAAGAACCCTTGGCTTGCATTACCCCAATTACTTCAAAACTAATATTTTTAATTCTGATCTGTTTACCGAGGGGATTGTCCCACGGAAACAATTTATCGGCAATTTCTGCGCCTAAAACTACGACACGGTTATTTCGTTTAAGATCGATTTCACTAATAAAACGACCATTGTCTATATCAAAACTTCTCACCGTTAGGAAACTTGGCGTTACTCCAATTACTTGTTTATTAGTGTTATTACTACGGTAAGTTATTAATTGGTTACTACTAATTTGGGGAGCAACACCTTTAACTGTAGGTACTTGTTCGGCGATCGCGATCGCATCTGCCCACACTAGAGTTTTGGGAAGAGTAAAACTAGTCCGTCTTGTCTCTTGAGAACCTGGAGCTACAAACAATACATTAGGACCAAGAGATTCAAACTGTTCTGCTGCTAGTTTTTGTGCGCCTTGTCCGATACCGACTAGAGCGATAGTAGAAGCATTACCAATAATAATACCGAGCATAGTCAGGCTACTACGGAGTCTGTTACTACTTAAAGCAGTTGTCGCCATTTTTAGGCTTTCAATTAGATTCATAGTAATTTTATTTTTAGGGTCTATTTCGTGGATATTCGGGCAAATCAATAAAAACTTTGTCTTCTGAAGTTAGTCCATCGAGGATTTGAGCTTTATCTTTGAGGATCAATCCAATGGTGACAGGTTTAAACTCTGGTTTATTGTCTTGGTTGACAATCATCACTCCTGTTTCTCCTGCTTGGGTGACAATAGCTACTGTCGGCACAACCAAAGTATTTTTAAGCTCTTGACCAAGGAAAGTAACATCCACATTCATCTTCGAGCGAAGTTGGTCTTGACCTGTAATGAGATCGACTCTAACTTCAAAGGATGTGACATTATCTTGGACTACGGCTTCTGGAGCGATACGTTTAACTTCTCCTAAAAAAACTCGATCTGGATAAGCATCGGCAATAATTTCGACTTGCTGTCCTGGTTGTAATTGACCCACATCTACTTCTGGGACTTCGGCGACAATTTCTAATCCTTGAGCTAAGGCCAAAATAGATGTAGCAGTGGCAGAAGCACTAGCAGAAGCGGAAGTAGTAGGGGTTACAAAAGCTCCCTCAATAGCATATCTTTGATTAACAATCCCTGTAAAAGGAGCAGTAATAATAGTATCTTCATACTGCACTTCTACTTGTTTGAGGGCAGCCCTAGAAGCTTCTACAGCAGCTTCTAGAGCAGCTATTTGGTCTTTAGCACTGTCACGGTTTTGAGCTAAGGCTAAACGAGCTTCTGCTACAGCTGACTCTAGACGATTAATTTCTGGATTGCTTGTGTTCTCTAACTGTTCTAATTTTTGTTTTAATTCGCTCAGGTTGGCTTGGGCATTTTGATACTCATTCAAAACTTCATCATTGCGATCTTGGGTAATTGCCCCCTCTTCAAGTAGATATTGATTACGCTCAGTTCTTTGTTTAGCTAATTTTAATCTAGATTCTGCTGCTGTAATTTGAGCTTTGGTTTGTTGAATATCTCTAGGAATTCTGGCTTTGGCTTGTTCTAGTTGAGCGATCGCTTGTCTTAATCTGGCTTCGGCTTGATCGATTTGACTATTAATTTCTGTTTGTCTAATCTGAAGATTAGCGATTTCCCCTCGGAGATTGGCTTGAGCTTGCAATTGCTGCATTTGAACTTCTACGTTCTCCATTACAGCCAAAGTTTGCCCTTTTTCAACTTTATCTCCTTGTTCAACCAACAACTTAACTAGGCGACCAGGAGTTTTGGGACTAATGTTGACACTTTTAATTGGTTTGACTGTACCACTAGCTTGGATTTTTACTGTTAAGTCTTGTTGTTCTGCCAATACAGTTAATTCTTCAAGTCGATCTTGAAACTTAGAGCTTTTTATACTTAGATGAGTAGCGATTCCAAAAATCAGAAAACTACTACCAATTAAACCTAGTATCCACGGAAGAGGACGAGTAACTTTACCAATTAAAGGAAATTCCATACAAAATTTTTCTTAAAAATAAGTAATCAAACTAATAGATAATTTAATCTGTCTTGATTCTAATCAATTTTTTAATAGACAAAATCTTCAATAGGTAAGGTTTTAAGCTTGCCGATATCTAAACAATCCATTTAACATAGACTCAGGGATAGAGTCAGTAACAATACCTCAAAACAATATCGTGCCTAAATTTCATTGGTTATTTTCTTTAAGTGTCTGTATTGGTTTATCTAGTGTAGCTTTTCCCGTTAGAGGGCAAGCACTATTACCTTACGTGCCCAAACTAGATTCGGAACGTCTAGAACAGCAAGGTTTAGAATTGCTCCAAGATGCAATTCAATTGATCAAGTTTCAGCAGTATGGGTTAGCTTTACCTAGAGCAGAATTGTCAACTCAGCTAGCTCCAGAAAGCTACGAATCTTGGTTTATTCTTGGCAGTCTATACATGCAGCAAGACCAATTAGACCAAGGTATACGAGTTTTAGAGAAGGCTCAAGTCCTAGCTCCTCAACAGGAAGAAATCATGTTTACTTTAGGCAATGCTTATTTCCAAAAGGGGAATTATCAAGCTGCCCTTAAGAAACTGGAAGCAGGATTGAAATTACGAGGAAACGCTCCTGAGGCATTATTTGACTTGGGTAATACCTATTTGAAACTAGAGCAATTTTCTAAAGCAGTTTCGGCATACGAAAAAGCTTTCGATCAAGAAAAAAGCTTTTGGCCCGCAATTAATAACGTAGGATTAGTGGAATATGAACAAGGGAATGTAGACAAGGCAATTAGAAAATGGGAGCAGGCATTATCTATTGATGGTCAACAAGCAGAGCCCCAGTTAGCTTTAGCAGTAGCTTTACACAATAAAGGAGAAACAAAAAAAGGCATTGAATTAGGAGAAGCAGCCCTAACCCTAGATAATCGTTATGCAGACTTAGAGTTTTTACGAGAAAATCTCTGGGGTGAAAATCTGATAGAAGATACTAAAGATTTCTTAGCTACTCCTCAGATGCAAGCTATTGTTAGTCGTTATCAGCAAGAACCTCTAGAAAATGAGTAAGAGCAAGATAATATCCCACTATTAGGTAGTTTTATGACACCTAGTATGTAAACATTAGTACTTGTTGGCTGCCAAGAATTTGTCAGGTTAAAATAGTTTTGTTTGTCTGATAGATATATGGCATTGCTTGATATTAAAGCTTTTGTTTAGAGCTTGAGAAGAATTTTTACCTATGCTATATCTTAATAGCTTAACCAATAATTGCAAGGGAGAAATTGAGCAGAATGAAAAAAATGGGAACTCATCTGGTGGTAGATGCATGGCAAGCACCGGCGGAGCTACTCAACGATCCAGAAAGAATTCGGAGTGGTTTAATCGAAGCGATCGCTGCTGGAGAAGCAACCTTAATTGATTTATGTGTACACCAGTTTAGTCCCCATGGAGTTACCGCGACAGTTACTCTGGCGGAGTCTCATATTGCTATTCATACTTGGCCAGAATATGGTTACTTTGCAGCAGATTTATTTTTCTGTGGTCAAGGAAAACCAAAAGTAGCAATGAAGGTTTTGCAGCAGGCTCTTCAAGCTGGACAAGTAAAGATGCAAGAAATCGAGCGAGGATTTCCCCATAATACTAACGCCGAGATAATTCCAGAGGATGAAAATTCACCAAATCTCGCGATCAATATTAAGCAAAGATTAGAAGCCTCCCTATCTTAGGTCAAACTTGACTATTTTGGTAATAGATTACTTTTAATGTTCCCTACTACTATCTACATAGCTTAATAATGGCTGACTTTATGTTCAAGCTCGTCTTGATTCTTTTGCTTAGTGCTTTACCTTCATTAGTGTCTTTTGTTATATTGCGGTCAGTAAAGCAAAGGTGGCAAGCAAGACTTAGGCGCGCTCGTTGGATGACAGCCTATCATTCTAGGAATGATTCTTCTAGACTCTATCATGGAGACCCCAGACTGGAGCTAGAGCGGTATTTTATTGGCGATATTAATTGTCGTTATAATGCTCGATCGCCTTATATCCGCTGTGCCGTTAATCCTAGTGGCCCTTGTAAAGACTGTTCTCACTATGAGGCTAAAAATGCCCAAGATGAAAAAAAATACTAATTGCCTAATGTAAATTCTAATGACTATAATTAATTGGCAGGCGATCGCTGATGAGCTTAAAGGGTTAGAAGTTATTAAAGATAGCTCAACCCTAACTAAACTATCTCTAGATTACTATCACTTTAGTCCTATTCTTCAATCTCAACTAGAAGATAAGAGGGCTAATTTAGCAGTTTGTCCTGTTAATGAAGGAGAAGTCATTCAGGTAGCTCAAGCTTGTGTTAGGCATAAAATTCCTCTGACGGTAAGAGGCGCAGGAACAGGGAATTATGGTCAGTGTATCCCTCTTAAAGGGGGAATAATTCTCGATATTAGTAAAATGAATCAAATCCGTTGGCTAAAACCAGGAATAGCTTGTGTTGAGCCTGGAGTTAAAATGGCAGCGTTTGATAAACAAGCCAAGGTAATTGGTTGGGAATTACGCATGGCACCCTCTACTTATCGCACAGCAACTATTGGCGGTTTTGTGGGTGGTGGTAGTGTAGGGATGGGTTCGATTACCTATGGACAATTGAAAGATAGGGGTAATTTATTGGCAGTACGTCTAGTTACCCTTGAAGCTCAACCCCAAGTACTAGAGCTACGAGGAGATGAAGTTCAAAAGGTAATTCATGGTTACGGCACTACAGGTATTATTACCGAGTTAGAAATTCCTCTTGCTCCAACTTATCCTTGGATGGAAATTATTGTTGTCTTTGATGAGTTTATGACGGCAGCAAAATTTGGACAAGCTTTGAGTGATAGTGATGGTATTGCCAAAAAACTAGTTAGTATTCACGCTCAACCTATTCCTAATTATTTTCAGGCTCTCAAAGATTATCTGCCTGAAGGTAAGCACTGTGCCTTGTTGATGATATCGGAATATTCTTTTGAGTCATTTCAAGAATTAGTTAAAGAATATCAAGGAGAAATTACCTATCTTAAAACAGCCCTAGAAGCAAGCAAGGGAACTAGCATCTTAGAATTTACTTGGAACCACACCACTCTTCATGCTCGTAATGTAGACTCCAACTTAACTTATCTACAGACTTTTTATTTCACATTAGAAAAAGTAGAGCAAATGTATCGTCACTTCGGGGATGAGGTAGCAATTCATTTAGAATTTCTTCGCGCTGGAGGAAAAGCTGTTCCTGCTGGTTTACAACTGGTGCGTTATTCTACAGAAGAACGTTTAAAGGAAATTATTCGCTACCACGAAGATAACGGTGCGTTTATTGCTAATCCCCATGTCTATACTATTGAAGATGGTGGGGATAAAAAAGTCGATCTAGATAAAGTAGAATTTAAGCGCAAAATCGATCCTTATGGCTTGCTTAACCCTGGTAAAATGCGCGGATTTAAGCAAGTGGAGAGTAATAAATAATAAGTCAATCAATTTTTATTGAGTATTTACTTGGGCAAAAGGTAAAATCAACTAGTAGATAAAAGTTAACAAATGCAGATTAGAAGAATTAATCCCAATCCCCAAGTGAATACGGGAGAAGTTGTTTATCAAAGTAATATCCCTAATAGCCAACCTCAACATATTCTAGAAGAGATTGTCTGGCACAAAGAGGCAGAAGTAGCAAAAATGCGCGATCGCCTGTCTCTGCTAGAATTACGTCAGCAGGTAGCAACAGTACCTCCCCCTCAAGATTTCTTGTCGGCTTTATGTCAGGGAAAAACTAATCCTGCTTTGATTGCTGAAGTAAAAAAAGCATCTCCTTCTAAGGGCGTGATTAGAGCAGATTTTAACCCTGTGGCGATCGCTAAAGCTTATGAACAAGGTGGTGCAAGCTGTTTATCTGTTTTGACGGATGTTAAATTTTTTCAGGGTAGCTTCAATAATCTAAGTTTAGTTCGTCAAGCAGTAGATTTGCCTTTATTGTGTAAAGAATTTATTATCTATCCCTATCAAATTTATTATGCTCGTGCTCAAGGTGCAGATGCAGTTTTATTAATTACAGCTATTTTAAGCGATCGCGATTTACAATATTTTGTCAAAATTACTCATCTTTTAGGCATGACTCCTCTAATTGAAGTGCATACTTTAGAGGAATTGGATCGGGTTTTAGCAATAGAAGGGGTTAATTTAATTGGTATTAATAATCGTAATTTAGAAGATTTTTCCGTTAGCCTGGAAACAACTAAAGATATTTTAGCTGCTAGGGGAGAAGAGTTACAGCAGCGCAATATTTTAGTTGTCAGTGAATCAGGATTACATACAGCTCAGGATTTAAAGTTTGTGCAGCAAGCGGGAGCAAATGCTGTATTAATTGGTGAATCTTTGGTGAAACAAGAAGATATTGAAGGGACGATTAATCAACTTTTTACCTAAGTTGGTGATATTTCCTACGTCCGTATGCGAAGCATCGGCGTAATAAATATCACTACAAATAGATAACTGAGAGACTTCAATCCTGTTCCATTAACAGCACCTCAGAAATACACAATGAGCAAGGGAACGGGTGAGTTTTGGCAGATCGATAGATGCGTATCCCAATCAAGATTTTGAGTAAAATTATTTACATTATTTACGTATTTACCCAGAAAAGATATTTTGTCTAAACTTTGACAATTTACAGTTTATTTACCTTTTTAAAGTAGTGATTAAATCTTTGGTAATTGCCTGACAAATAATATTCTCTCAGAATTTTCCTATTAATAACTCTATCGCTGCTGAAATTATCTATTTCTTTACTTGAGGATAATATTCACAGAAAAATTAATTCAGTAAAAATACTTGATTTTACTTGTTCTGAGTTTGTCACTTTTATTTGGTTTAATTAAATATAATTACGCAGGCAAATAGTTATCATATCTTACAAAGCTCGTAAAAATCACTAGATGGTTTAGAGGTAAATGCAAGGTAGCTTCTACAAACAATCGATGGGTAATTACGATTAGCTGCAAGAGTTTACTCGTTATATTAAGCAATCTAAAATTTTTATTAGATTTTTTTCCAACTTCCTTTCGAGGATTGTTATTCTTATGAAGATAGCATTGGTTCATGATTATTTAACACAAAGAGGGGGAGCAGAAAGAGTTTTTGAGTTGCTTTGCCAACACTTTCCAGAAGCTGATATATTCACATCCTTATACGCGCCAAAACAAACGATTGATTTAGATCGACGTCAAGTTAAGACAACAATTCTGCAAAATATTCCTGGGGCAACGAAATATTTTAGATTACTAGCACCTTTTTATTATCCGGCTTTCCGAACGTTAGATTTACAAGATTACGATCTTATTATTAGTAGTAGTAGTAGTTTTGCCAAAGGTATCAAGAAAAAGCCAGGAGCAAAACATATTTGTTTCTGTCATAATATCACTCGTTTTTTGTGGGATACAGAAATTTATCTGCAACAATATTCAGACTATAAAAGTTTTGCTCCTCTATTAAAAAAAATATTTTGTTGGCTGCAAAAGCAAGATCTAAAATATGCTCAAGAACCAGATATTTATATTGCTAATTCGACAGTAGTTGCTCGGAGAATTTGGCAAACTTATAAAAGAGAAGCTAAAGTGATTAATTACCCCATTTCTAGTCATAACTTCTCCTTTAGCAAACGTAAAAGTAACTTTTATTTAGTATCTTCCCGTTTTCTTAGCTACAAAAAAGTTGATGTAACTATCAAAGCCTTTAACTACTTAAAGTTACCTTTAATAATTATTGGTGATGGACCAGAGCGTAAATACCTAGAATCTATTGCTGGTGATACAATTAGGTTCCTGGGTTACGTCAGCGATCGAAAGCGTAAAAATTTGATGGCTAAAGCTCGTGGGGTTGTAGTTTCTGCTTTAGAAGACTATGGTTTAGTACCTGTAGAAGCTAATGCAAGTGGCACTCCCGTTATTGCTTATGGTGCTGGAGGAGTTTTAGATACTCAGATTCATGGGCAAACAGGAATTTTATTTCCCCAGCAAACACCAGAATCTCTGGCAGATGCAATAATCCAAGCTCAGAATACTTCTTGGAATTATACTGATATTAGAAATCACGCTCTCAATAACTTTTCCGAAATAATATTCTTTGATAAAGTTGAACATTTTTTGTCTCAAGTATGCGATATTAAATTGAGCTATTGGCAACCAAAGAGTGCAGCTTAATGGGAGTAAAATCGCAATGTCGGATATGTTCAACAATGATTGGGAAACAGAATTTAATTATACACAATTATTAAATATAATCTTAAAGAGACGTATTTGGTTTCTAACTGTATTCTTTGGCGTATTATCTATAACGGCTTTATTCACTTTGATAAGTAAAGCCACATATCAAAGCCAAATGCAATTATTAGTAGAACCTAATTATTCTAATAAAGAGTTATTAAATAACAATAACAATATCAATAATTCTTCTGCATCCAAACAGAATATAGATTATGCGACTCAGCTAAATTTAATGCGGAGTTCTCAGTTTATAGCTAAAGCCTTAGAACTCTTAAAAGCTGATTATCCAGATACAGAAATAGAAATAGGACAGATAGAAGCAAATTTGCGCTTAACTCAACTAGTTGAGGATAAAACTAATACGAAGATTTTCCAAGCAGAATACATAGGCGAAGATCCTGTTAAGACGCAAAAAGTATTACTAGCTTTACAACAAGTTTATCAAGATTATAACCTCAAGCAAGAAAACGATCGCTTGCAAGAAGGGTTAGCAGTAATAGATCGTCAATTACCATCAGCCAAAGAAAACTTTAATCAGGCTCAAAGCTCTCTGGAAAATTTTCGCTCCGAGCAACATATAATTAATCCAGAGCAGAAAGCAGAAGCGATCGCTACAAACTTAGATACCATTCGCGCTGAAAAGCTTACCGTTGCAACGGAATATCAAGAAACCAAAGTCCTTTATCAAACTCTACAAGATCAGCTTTATCTTCCCCCAGATAAGGCATTGATCTATTCTCGTTTAGGAGAATCCCAAAGTTATCAAACTCTCTTAGCTGACTTGCAAGCTACGGAAATAGAACTAGCTGAAAAACGTTTGGTTTTTACCGATGCTAGCACTCAGGTACAAACTCTGATCGAAAAGCGTCAGAGTTTACTTAATCTTCTAGAACAAAAAGCTAGACAAATTTTGGGCAGTAGTGCAGCGCGAAAGATGAGTAGACAAGACTTTGTCGCGCAAGCAGAATTGGGAGCTAATGAAAAAGGTGTCATGGCTCAACTTTTGGATACCCATAATAAGCTGCTTTCTTTAGAATCTCGCCAACGTTCTCTACAAAAAGCGGAGCGGGACTTACAAAAAGAACTCGATCGCTTTTCTAATTTAATTGCTAAATATGACAACCTCAAACCAGACGTAGAAATTCAGCGAGACACCATTAAGCAACTGATGGAAAAAAGACAGGAATTAAGCCTGGAATTAGCTCGTGGTGGATTTAAGTGGCAAATTGTGGAAGCTCCCCAACTAGGTAAAAAAATTGCTCCTAACCCTAAGAAAAATCTCTTACTAGGAGGAATTTTAGGCATGTTTTTAGGTGGAATTGCGGTTTTCATTCGTGAAGTCTCAGACGATTCTATTTATACTACCGCAGATTTAGTTAACTCCGTTGCTTTTCCTGTATTGGGTGTCACTCCTGAATTGCCATCTGCTCAAGTTAAAGGTTCTTCAGAAAAACTTTTTCTTAACCATTCTGAATTAGATCCAGCAGACTCATCACTGCTTAAAGCTAATAACTTGACTAATTCTCTGGCACTGACACCTTCTCTTAATCAAATAGTACGTTGGCGACCTTATCGAGAGGCAATAGACCTAATCTATCAAAAAATTCAGTTGGCTTTTTCTTCTCCTATAAAGTCAATTTTAGTTACCTCATTTTACGGTGGAGATGATAAATCTACGGTGGTGTTGTGTTTGGCTTTGAGTGCAGCCCGCTTACACAAAAAAGTAGTAATACTGGATACAAACCTTCGTTATCCTACTTTACATAAGCAGCTAAATTTAAGTAACGAATACGGACTCTCAACTATCTTATCTAACCCCGAGACTTCAGTTAGACTAAAAAGATCATCTTTGTCTAATGCTCATATAGATATCCTGACAGCAGGACCTGAATGCGCCGATCCCATCAGTCTGTTAAGTTCTCAACGCATGAAGCAACTAATGGAGTGGTTAGAAGAGAATTATGATTTAGTTTTATTAGATTCTTCGGGACTCTTAGCTAGCAAAATTTCCCCAGATGGATTCTCTAAAGCCTATAGCCAATCTGCCGATTTTATTAATACTCAAATTGGCGTAGTCGATGTTTTAGAAACTGCCTCTCTTTGCAGTGGGGTAGTTACGGTAACACAGTTAAATGAAACTAGTAAATCAGAACTAAAGGAAGCAGAACAAATTCTCAGAAAACTCAATGTAATTGGCATGATTGTTAATGGAGGTATCACTCTAGACGAAAACTTTGATTTTGATTTTGACAAGGGGTGATATTCGGTTCGGTTGAATAGTGAAAAATATTATGGAGCAGTAGTGAGTAGTAAAGAAAATAAATTAACTATTAACAATTAACAAGATTATTTATGCGCCTAAAATTGCCTACTTTTATTCGTGAATTTCTAAGATCTACTAGCTTTTGGCAAGATAACTCTTTCCTCCTGAGAGAGTTAAAAAAGTTCCGTTGGCTCTTGATTTGCGCCTTAGTTTACACTCTAATTGGTGCTGCTCTTGAAGGGATTTCGGTAGGATTTATTGCTTCTTTTTTACAGGGATTGACTAATCCTAACGAACCGCCTATTCAAACAGGAATTCATTGGTTTAATGTTTGGTTTTTGGCAACAGAAGCTGGTACTGCTGAGCGCGTCTATCGGCTAGCAGGGTTAATTTTAATATTAGTTTGGTTAAGATCTATATTTATTTACATGGGGATAGTATATTCCCGCAAGACGGCTTTTAAATTAGCTGGACAAGTACGTAAGACTATTTTTGAACAACTTCAGAGTTTAAGCTTGAGTTATTATTCTCAAAGTCGTTCTGGAGAAATTATCAGCACAGTTATTGCCGAAACCCAAGATTTAATTCAAGCTTTTCAGGCTGGTACAAATTTAACTACTAGTATTGCTACCATAACAGCCTATTTGGTTTCTTTGATTTTACTTTCCTGGAAGATTTCTTTGGCTGTGGCAATGATGTTTGCTTTGCTTTCTGCGGGCTTATCGAATATTGTCGGCTGGGCAAGGGAAGGTAGTTTTGCCGTTTCTAAAGCTAAAGGTAGGATGACCTCCGCAGCAGTAGAATTGATTAATGGCATTCGTACTATCAAAGCTTTTGCCACAGAAGACTTTGAACGAGAACGTTTTTATGCAGCTACGGATGAATTAACAGAAGCAAAAACTAAAGTTGCTTTGTTATCCGATCTAATTAAACCTTTAGCAGATGGGGTCGCCACTACTATTTTAATTGCGATCGTGGCGATCGCTTTTATGACTCTGGTGCAAAATGGGGATTTAAAAGCAGCTGAATTGCTAACATTTATGTTTGTTTTGTTGCGAATGATGCCTTTAGTATCTCAGATAAATACTAACCGAGGCAGGATGATGAGTTTCCAGGGTGCTGTTAGTAATATTCATGAACTTTTACGGACAGATAATAAAACTTACTTGCCTAATGGTTCAATTCCTTTTTATCATCTCAGGAAATCTCTTGATTTAATATGTGTAGATTTTGGCTATAATCCTGCCCAACCAGTTTTGCACAATATCACTTTATCGATTACTAAAGGAGAAACTACAGCTTTAGTTGGTTCTTCTGGTGCAGGAAAAACTACTTTAGTCGATCTAATTTGCCGATTTTATGACCCCGATAGAGGGAAAATTATGATTGATGGCATCGATCTCCAGCAGTTAGAGATTAGTTCTTTACGTAAGAAAATGGCGATCGTTTCTCAAGATACTTTTATTTTTAACACTTCTGTCAGAAATAATATTGCTTATGGCTTAGAAGGAATTCACGATCGAGAAATTAAACAAGCAGCTATCTCAGCTAATGCCTGGGATTTTGTTCAGCAGCTACCCGCAGGGCTAGATACGGAGTTAGGGGACAGAGGTGTCCGCTTGTCGGGAGGACAACGCCAGCGTATTGCTATCGCCCGCGCCTTACTTCGCAATCCAGAGATTTTGGTATTAGACGAAGCTACTTCTGCCTTAGATTCCGTTACGGAAAGACTAATTCAAGAATCTTTAGAAAGACTTTCTGTCGGTAGGACTGTCATTGCGATCGCTCACCGCTTATCCACCATCGTAAGGGCTGATAAGGTAGTTGTTCTAGAGAAAGGACGTGTTGTCGAACAAGGCAAATATCAAGATTTACTCAAACAGAAAGGTAAACTTTGGCAATATCACCAAATGCAAAATCCTAGTTGATTTCTAATCCACAACCTAATTATAAGAAAAAAGGTTCTTATGAATAAGAATATCTATACAAAAATTAACTTAAAAGCTATTAGACTGACAGATTATTTTAAATACTATACCTACGAATTATTTAAACAAAAAGACTTGTTTGAGTCTCTAGAAACTTATTGTATGTTCATTGGATATCCTCGTAGTGGGCATAGTTTAGTTGGTTCACTTTTAGATGCTCACCCGCAGATAATTTTAGCTCATGAGTTAAACGCACTAGAACTATTTAAAAGAGGAGTCGGTGCTAGACAAATATATTATTTTTTATGGAGAAGTTCTCAACGACAAGCTTTAGCAGGACGAAGAGAAACCAAATATTCTTATCAAGTTCCTCATCAATGGCAGGGTAAGTTTAAGACTTTAAAAGTCATCGGGGATAAAAAAGGAAGCGGTTCTAATCGGATTATTCGTGACAATCCAGAGATATTAGATATTGTCAGCGATCGAGTAAATCTTCCTGTTAAGTTTATTCATGTCACCAGGAATCCTTACGATAATATAACTACCATGATGTCCAAAAATAAAAAGGGTATAGACTATAGCATTAATTCCTATTTTAAAAAATGTACAACTGTTGATAATCTTAAGAAAAAAGTTGATGCTAATAATATTTTTGAGTTTAAACACGAAGCTTTAATAGAGCAACCCAAGAAGATCTTAAATCAACTCTGCAATTTCTTGGGTGTTGAAGCACCTCAAGACTATTTAGATGACTGTGTTAGCATTATATTTAAATCGCCTAACCAAACTCGTTTTAATTTTAAGTGGACACAAGAGTACATAAATTTAGTTCAGAGCAAAATAGATCAATTTGATTTTTTGCAAGGATACTCTTATGAAAATTAGTAGTAAGATTAGCTCTCAATCCAACTTATAGTTAGATAAATAAGTTTTTTTTGTAATCAAACTAAAATAAATACTATTTATATAGAGCATATTTATATACTAAATCTAATCTAAATTATTATTTTTATCTAATAAAATAACTTTTAAAACTTAGGAATTGTTTTTAAAAATGCAATCTAATATTATTTTGTCTTCTGTAGTAGAGACAAAAAAAGCCTTACGGAAGCATTTACCTACAGAGATAGTCAAATTATATGACAGATATAAATATGATTATTTTAATTTAACTAGAACTTATAAATATAATCTTTCTACCTTAGAAAAGCCAGAACCAAGCAAAATTACTAGTAATATATTAAATACAACTAAAAAGTTAGTAAATAATCAGAAAACAATTCTTTTTTATCCTGATTTCCCTTATAAAAAAGCTGCACTATATCAAATTTGTCTTCTCTTAGGTTACGATGTCATCAACGATCCACAAAGAAAATTTGATTTGGCTGTGAAATGGGAAAGATACGCTACTTTTTTTGAGAACGATCGCATTTTATCTGAGTTATCACAGCACAACAAAAATATTATCAATCTTAATTGTCAAGATGTTAGCAAAAATTATACTAATGAAGTATTTGAGCAAGTTTTTAGTTACAGTTTAGGCATAGATCCTTTAACTTACACTGGCAAATGTGTTGCAAAATCTAATCTTAATGCTCAACATGATGGCAAAATTATTGATTGTCCCATTGCTCAAGTTCAAGCAAGAGTTACCTATCAAAAACTTGTAGATAATGAAGTACAAGAAAATGCGGTATTAGATTACCGAGTGCCTATTTTTAAACATGAAATTCCCTTAGTATATATATATTTAAAGAAAAATCAGAATGCTACACAAAGGTTTTTTGGTTATCCTAGTTTGATTTCTGTTGAATTAGCAGATGTAGAATCGGTCTTTAGTAAAGATGAAACTAACAAAATTATTTCTTTCTGTCAAAAAATTGGTTTGGATTATGGTGAGTTAGATATCCTTAGAGATAAAAAAGATCGGCGTATTTATATTGTCGATGCCAACAATACTCCTTCCTCTAGATTGCTCTTTGAACCTGTAGAAATGCCTTATGAGAAATGTCTACTTTCTTTTGAACAAAGACAGACGGTATTAGATAAATATACTAAGGCTTTTAAATCACAATTTCTAGAGGATAAACCTTAACTATTTTAATAAATTTATATAAAAGTAAAATATGAATATAGCTAATCTAAAAAAACAAATCAAAACCAATATTCAAAAAATTATAGTGCCAGAAAAAACTAAAGTTTTTTTTATTCATATACCCAAAACAGGAGGAACGTCGATCGATTTTGCGATCAGGAAGCATTACAGGCATAGTTATGGCAGAATTGAAGCTGCACCCTCTTATCAAACAGCTAAGTTATTTGCTCATATTAATTTGGAAGAAGGTAAGATAGATCGACTCTTAGAATTTAGAGAAAAATTAGTTATTTATGAGATGTATAAAGGTACTCAATACATTTCAGGACACGTACCTTACAATGCCGATCGAGGCAATATATTTCATAATCAATATCTTTATATAACTTGCCTGCGCGATCCAGTTAAAAGATATATTTCTAATTATTTTTACAATGTTTATAAAGAAAGCGATCATTTTCGCATTTATGAAGATTTACCTACTTTTTTGACTACTCCCAGAGGGAAAGAAGCTGGTTATGAATATGTGAGATATATAGGTGGAATATCAGAACAATCTGACTATACATCTGCGGAGGCGATCGAGCAAGCCAAGAACAATATAGCTAATTTTCATTTAGTAGGATTTCTCGATAATTTAACTGCTTTTAGGACAAAATTTCAGCAAAGTACAGGTATTAATATAAAAATATGTCACGAACGAAAAAACCCAATTAAAAACCCAGAAATAGATGCAGAAACTTTAGAAAAAATCAAATTAATCTGCGCTCCTGATATAGCACTATATGAATATGCTCAAAATAAATTTAATTAATTAGTAAATTAGTAAATATCAAGGTCGATATGAATGGAAATAAGCAAAAATTTGTCTCGGTAATCATTCCTGTTTTTAACGATATAGAAAGACTTCAACTCTGTCTAAAAGCTTTAGAGAATCAAACTTATCCTCAAGAATTGTATGAGGTGATTGTAGTTGATAATAACTCAGAGGAAAATATAGCTGAAGTTACCAAGCAATTTAAGCAAGTCTCCTTGACTCAGGAAAGTAAGAGGGGTTCTTATGCTGCCCGTAATCAAGGAATTAAAATTGCTCAGGGAAAGTTACTAGCTTTTACAGATTCTGATTGTATTCCTACAGCTAATTGGTTAGAAAATGGGGTAAATAAACTTTTATCAGTATCTAACTGTGGAATAGTTGCTGGCAAAATAAATTTGTATTATCAAAATAAGAGTTGTCCTAATGCTGCAGAAATGTTCGATAAAATTGTTAATCTGCAACAGGAGAAATATGTGGAAGAATATCACTATGGAGCAACCGCAAATTTATTTACTTTTAAACAGGTTTTTGACAAGGTCGGTTTATTTAATGCAGATTTAAAATCTGGAGGGGATGCTGACTGGGGTAATAGAGTTTTTATGAGTGGTTATGACATAATTTACTCTCAAGATGTCCTAATCTTACATCCAGCGAGAAATTCTTTAGCTCAATTAATTAAAAAAGTTATGCGTCAAACAGGAGGGACTTTCGATCGTCAACAAAAACAGAAACAAAAACTTAATTTTAATCAAGTAATAGACTATATTATTCAATTAAGACCACCAGTGCGATCGGCTATGCGTAAAAGTTTATCTGCACAGGAATTACAAGATATTTTTTCTAAAATAGAACTTACTTTTATTATTATTATTATTCATTATTTAAGATTGGGTGAAGAATTACGTTTGCAATTTGGAGGGCAATCAAGATATTAGCATGTGAATTAGTAGGATTGTAAGTACGAAGATGAACGCAGATGTTTTAGAATAATTATTCAGTTACTGTGATAGTTGATAAATATATGATAGATAATTTTGCTTTGATTATTGGAGCCATGAAATGTGGGACGACTAGTCTATTTTCCTACCTAGCAAAGCATCCACAGATTTCAGCTTGCACTAATAAAGAACCAAATTTTTTCTCAACAAAAAGAAAATGGTCCAAAGGCTTTGAATGGTATTGTAATTTATGGAATTGGGATAACAATCAACATAAAATTGCCCTCGAAGCTTCAACAAGTTATACCAGAATTCCAAATTATCTAAATGCGCCAGAGAGAATTGCTACGATCGACAAAAACTTTAAGTTCATTTACATAATGAGAAATCCGATTGAGAGAATAGAGTCTCATTATACTTATGGGCATGCATTGGGATTTCCAGAAACCCAAAAACCTCTCTCTGAAGTGATAGATAGCGATTTGATAACAACTTCACAGTATGCCAAACAGATAGCAGAATACTATAAAAGGTTTTCCACCGATAGCATTCTTTTGTTAAACTTTGAAGATTTAAAAACAAATACACTCGATCAGGTCAAAAAAGTTTGTCAATTCTTGGATATAGACCCCGACTACAATTTTCAGGAACTGGATACAAGGCATAATGCCAACGAGGGAAGGATAGGTTACGATCCATTCTGGCGTTCGTTAAGACGTATTAAGCTATTGCGCTCTATGGCTCAGGTGATTCCAGTCAAGCAAAAGCAAATGCTTCATGGTTTCTTTGGATGCCAAATAGAAGGTAACATTAAGCTTTCTCCAGAGCAAAGAAATTTTATCTTGCAGGAATTGCAGGAAGATTTGAGCAAACTTAGGTTGGAATACGGCGTTGACGTAGGCAGTTGGGGGATCGAAGTCTAATACTAACTACCAGATGTTTACTATCCATTATTCAACAATTGACAATGAACAATTAACAATGGACAACTACCTCTTACTAAAAGGAAGAGGATTGAACTAAGGAAAAATTTTTCTTCTTATTTCTCCTTGAAAGGAGAGGTCTTAAATTGCTTCCCGAACAAAGAAAAATGGTTGGGCATTTATTAGAAGATGACTTAAAACAGTTACAACAAGAATATCAATTTGATATATCCCGTTGGGAAGTATAGGTAATAGGTAATGAGTAATAACTACGAAATGCCAACCGCGAACTACGAACTATTAAATAAACCCATAAATAGACCACCAAAAATTCTTTCTTTGATGGAAGAACATATGGGACATGGAACTTATGGCAATTTATTGAGAGAAGGTTTTGCTAAATTAGACTCAACCTCAGTAGATTTTTATTGGTATCCAGAAGAGAGAAAATTAGATACAAAATTTTTAAGATGGCTACTTAGTCTGTCTTTTCCTCATGCTTGGATTCAAAAACAAAATTTGGATTTTCGTCGTTTGCGAGCACAATTGAGCTATGCCTACATGACGAGAAAGTTAGCTCTTAAAAAACTCAAACAATGTTCCTATTCTGCCCTTCATTTCCATACTTATATACTGGCTTTTTTGTCTTTAGATTTAATGGCAAAAATACCTAGCATTGTAAGTTTAGATATGACTTCTTCTCAGGCAGCCTTTGAGCAAACCGATCTTAACTTTATGTGGACTTATCGCCCTAATATTTTATTGGGTCAAAAAGTTTTTCAAGCAGCGAAAGGAATTGTAACCAGATCGGAATGGGGAAGACAATCTGTTATTCGCGACTATAATATAGAACCAGAGAAAGTCAAAGTTATTTATCCTGGGGTTGATGTTAATAAACTAACTCCAGGTAAGAAAATAAAAGAAGAACAAAAACCTTTTAATATTCTCTTTATTGGTACAGATTTTGAACGTAAAGGGGGAGAAGATGTAGTTGCAGTTTTTCTCGATCGATTTAGTGAACAAGCAGAATTAAATCTGGTTACTAATGCACCCATAAATTATCAACATTCCCGCATTAAAATTCACAGAAACGTAAAAGCTTATACTCCTCAGTGGTTAAACCTATATCATCAAGCAGATGTCTTTATTATGCCTACCCATTTTGAAGGTTTTGGTTGGGTTTTCTTAGAAGCTATGGCTGCTGGTTTACCAGTAATTGCAACAGATATTAATGCCATCCCCGAAATGGTAACTCACGGAGAAACAGGATTTTTAGTCCAACCAGGCGATCGATCTAATCTAGCAACTCATTTAAAGTATTTAATAGATAATCAGAGTTTTGCTCAAGAAATGGGAGTAAAAGGCAGAAAAAAAGTTGAAAATAACTTTAATGCCCAAATTCACTGCCAAATTCTTGCCAATATGTTTGAAAATATTATTAGTAATGAAAATTCTGCTCATCATCCATTATAAATTTGACCCTAATTCTGGTGCTGCGGGTGTTACCTGGAAGTTAGGACAATACTATCAACAATTAGGACATCAGGTACAATACTACTCCCTAGATAACTTACCTAACTGGTTGCCAGAGTTGGCTAAAATAGTCTTATTTCCTTGGTTTGTTGCTCTACATATCAGGAAACTGGCTAATCGGGAAGTTGTTGACGTAGTAGATGCTTCTACTGGAGATACTTGGTTGTGGTCAAGAATTGGGCAGTATATCAGCAAAAACCCCCCTGTGATTACTGTGAGAGATCATGGTTTAGATCACATAGAGCATCAGGAATTTCTCAAAGATGTCCAACTAGGCAAACGTCCTATGAGTTGGAAATATCCTTTGTACAGAGGTAGTATTCGTCTTTGGGAAGAAGCTACGGCTTTACGTCATGCCGATTTAGCCTTGTTGCTCAATCGTCCTACTTTAGAATACGCAGTTAATAACTTAGGAGTAGAGAAACAAAAAACCGAACTAATTATTAATGGAATACCCGAAAACTTTCTCAATCTACCCTATGAGCCATTAGATATCAACCAAAACCCTGTTATTCAGATCGCCCAAATCGGTACCTATATTCCTCGCAAAGGTATTCAATATAGTGTACCAGCCTTAAATAAAATACTCGATCGCTATCCCCAAGTAAGAGTGACTTTTTTAGGGACACAATGCTTAGAATGTCCTGATATAGAGCAAGTATATGCTGATTTTGACATAAATGTGCGTGATCGCGTTACTGTTATCCCTCGTTATCCCCACGCTGAATTACCCACTTTATTAAAAGACCATCAGATCAAGCTATTTCCTAGTACTTGTGAAGCTTTTGGGATGGCATTAGTAGAAGCAATGGCTTGTGGACTAGCTCCTATAGTTAGTGCTACTCCTGGACCCATGGCAATAGTAACCCATGAACAGAATGGGATTGTCATTGAGCCTCGTAATGCAGAAGCGATCGAAAATGCCTTAGAACAGCTTATTACTAACTATGATTATTTGGAACTTTTACGTCGCAACGCCTACAACTCAGCCCAGAGATATAGTTGGATGAGTATTGCCCAAAATACCCTTACTTTATATCAAAAGACGTTAGTTTAGGCGCAGTTGAAGAATCTGGAATAGTTAATTGCCTATTACATTAGACTTCTTGCATAAATAAATTGGCAAGTCACTATGGTCAAGGTTTTGAGAAAACCTCAAAGCTATGTAGAATTAATTCCTTCCTCTCTTGGTGCGCGTTCCTTAGCTCGGGAAACCCGAGCAGGGTCGCACCGCTTGTCTCCCTTGTCTCCCTTATCCTCCTTGTCTTTCTCAACCGTTCAATTAGGACTTATGCAAGAGATGCCATGAACGAGCGTTCACAACCCAGGTATGAAAATAATTCATTCTGAACTTCAGCAACTCCTGAACTTCTATTTTCAAGACAGGTCTATTGCCCCGTTCTTTTCTCTTGCAAAACAAGTTTTGTTAGCTAACGAGATATGGGTTTCATCTTTTTGGTTAACCTAAGTATTTTCTTGGAGTGCTAATTTATAATTATTACTCAAGGAGTTCGAGAAAATAATGATAGCAAGACATTACTTTCAGGCTAGTATCTTAGTATCAACCCTAGTCGGACTTAGTAGCCTTAATTTACCTGTTGAAGCCTCGGAACTTTTAGTTGGTAGCTTTAATAATGATTCAGTCTTACGTTATGATAGTGCCACTGGTAACTTTATCGACACTTTGATTAGTTCTGGTAGTGGAGGGTTAGATGGTCCCGTAGCTTTAAGCTTTGGTCAAGACCAAAATCTTTACGTTATCAGTCTTTTCACTGATAATATCCTCCGCTACGATGGACAAACAGGGGCTTTTATCGGTGAATTTGTCACTTCTGGGAACGGTGGCTTAGACTCACCTCAAGATTTAACTTTTGGTGCAGATGGGCATCTCTACGTTAGTAGTACTAATAGTCAAACTAGCAATAATATCTTGCGTTTTGACGGAGAAACAGGAGAGTTTATCGATGAATTTGTCACGGCTGGAAGTGGTGGGGTAGTGGCACCCTTTGGTTTGCGTTTTGGTCAAGACGGCAATCTCTACGTTAGCAGTACTCTGACTAATCAAATTCTGCGCTATAACGGAGAAACTGGTAATTTTCTGGATGTTTTTGCCACATTAAATCCTGGCTCTTTGCCTGGTGGCTTAACTTTTGGTGAAGACGATAATCTTTATGTAGCTAATTTTGGTACCAATAATATTGAAAGATATGATGGTGTTACAGGAGAACTAATAGATGTATTTGTAGATAATAGTGGCGGTGAGCTAGATGGACCAGTGCAGCCTGTATTTGGGGAAGATGGTAATCTCTATATCAGTAGTCTCAATACTAATACAGTTCTGCGTTACGATGGGGAGACTGGAGATTTTATTGATGAATTTATTTCTGCGGGTGCTGGGGGATTAGATGGTGCTGGTTGGCTAGCATTCAAAGAGGAGGAATCTATTTCCGTCCCAGAATCCTTCGGAGGCAAAGGACTTATAGGATTCATAACAATGATAGGAATTCGTTTCTTACTGAGAAAAAACGGTAGTCTCTACTAACTAGTACACAAATACTTGTCGGCTACTTTTGGGAATAGGAGAAAAGACTTGTCCAAAAATTAAATTTTTTTTTTGCTTAATTTCTAAAGTCCAGCTAAAACTATGCAAAGAATACATATTGTTGGTTGTGGTCCTCGCACTGGAACTACTTTGATGGCAGAAATGATGTCTGCTTGTTTTGATATAGACTTATATCCTAAACATGAAAGTAGTATTTATACTCGACCAGCCCGTAAAGCAAAGATATTTTTAACCAAACGTCCCCGCGATATTTTAGTTGTGGGACCAATGTTGCGTTTAATGTCCAATCTTCATGTAGTGTATATGCTGCGAGACCCTCGTGATACGATTGTATCCAAGCATAGAAAAGACCCAGAGCGTTATTGGGCAAGTCTTCGTTACTGGAAAACCTATACTATCTATGGACGTAAACTAGAAAATCATCCTCGATTTATTACTGTCCGTTATGAAGATTTGGTAGTCCAGGCAGATTCAGTACAAGAATATTTGGCACAAAGAATACCATTCTTGACTAAACGCGCTTCTTTTTCTCGTTATCATGAAATTGCCAAACCTGATGATGATTCTTTAGCTGCATTAAAAGGAATGAGACCCGTTAGCTCTACCAGTATTGGGAATTGGCGCAACCACCTTTCTAGGATAGCAGGACAGATCCAAAACCATGGCGATATTAGCCAAGACTTAATTGAGTATGGCTATGAACAAGATGATAGTTGGTTGAAAGAATTAAAAGGTGTCACCCCAGACTTCAGCGAAAGTCATTGGGCTGAATATTTTACTAAAGAAGAATTAAAACAAAGAATGAAGTGGAAGTATATTAAACCAATTTTTTATTTATTACCAAGCTTTGTTACAAGTAGGGAGTTGTAATGTTGGACGACTAACAACTAACAACTATTTCCCTGGTTATTTTGGCTATTTCAGCGCGGAATTCTTGCCGATAATTAGTTTAGATACATTTTCTTTGCCTAATCTTTATCAAAGATAATTTCTAGTTGCTGTATCCTAAAGTATATTTTTTATATTTGACAAATGCTAAATATTTCTAATTTATATTATTACTATATTATTACTAAATTTCTGACTATTTTTAAGAGTTGGTATCCTAATATCTAAATAAGGTGTTGACAAGATATTAAAATTACTTGTTTTGACTATGAAATGCGATGAGCCATTTTTAGGACTAGAAGCAAATGAAATTATGGGATACTGGGGCAGATAGTACGTTCGGTTAGTCTGAATTATTGGCTGTAAAGCTGAAAAAGTAGTTAAAGTAACAATTTTGCTGTAGAAATTACAATATGTTGAAAACAGCTTTCAGAGCGAGAAAAAATTATAGCGACTGGCATGGTTAGCAGATGTTAGAAAGAGGAGATACATTTGGTCTAGCCTCTCAACTCTACCAGCTTCAGTCAAGACTTTTTAGGGGTAGGCTTGATATTGAGGATTCGCGCCAACTTAGGTGGAGTCTATATTTTTATTTGGGGCGTTTAGTGTGGGCAGGAGGAGGAGCCGATCCTTTAGAGCGTTGGCAGAGGCTTTTGAATTACTACTGCCCTGGGATAACTCAATTAGAGGAACTTAATCCTGAAACAGCAGAATTTGATGGATATATGCTCCTTTCACAAATATTAAAGCAAGACAGGAGTAAGCGTTCTGAGATCATAGCTTTAGTCCAAGATATTTTAGTTGAAGTTTTATTTGATATCTTGCAATATGAGCAGCAATTAAAGGATGGCCAGCAAAGCAATCAACTTTCTTTTGTCTATGATAATCAAAATTATCCTAAAACTGCTTTCACTCTTGCGCGAATAGACCAGTCTTTAACAGAAGCAATACAAAAGCTGCAATTATGGCAAAAGATGAAATTACTGCCTTATTCACCTAACTTAATTCCTTTTATTCAGCAACCTGAAAGATTACGACAAAATTTAGAAAACTCAATAGATGAATATCGGATCTTGACTCAGTTTGTAGATGGTAAACGTACTTTACGTAGCTTATCTTTAGAACTAAAACAACCACTGCCAGATTTAACTTCATTTTTTGTCCAATATGTTAATTCTGGGATGATGAGCTTTTTAGAAGCTCAGAAGAGTGAAGAAAAGCCACTAGAACAAAATCAAAAAACCAAGCAATTTTTTAGTCATGTTTCTGCATATCAATCTCCTGAAGAGACTCTTCCTTTGGTAATGTGTATTGATGATAGCCCAACAGTATGTACTCAGATGAGACAGATTATTATTGGCGAAGGTTGTCGTTTTTTTGATATACAAGACCCAATCTTAGCAATTCCTAATTTACTCAAAATTCAACCAGACTTGATCTTTCTCGATCTGGTTATGCCGGTTGTCAATGGCTATGAACTCTGCGCTCAAATTAGGCGGATTTCTAGAGCTAAAGATACCCCTATTGTAATTTTGACTGGTAAAGATGGACTGATCGATCGAGTCAGAACCAAAATGGTAGGGGCTAATGACTTTATCTCTAAACCAGTTAATCAAGAGCGGGTGGTATCAATTTTGCGTAAGTATGCTCTAATTAAATAGACTTTTTTATTTATCCCCCTAATCAATCTTGAAAAAGTGGTAGATACAAACTAATAAAAATTTATCGTTTTTTTTGTTATTGGAGGTTTATTTTATTAAGTGGATAAATGAGCTTGTAATGGAATTGAAATTTATCTACTCTAATTTTCTAGAAAATTCACCATATTTCAAGGAGTAAAAAGAAATAACAATGAATACAGTGATGATTGTAGAAGATAGTATGACAGATATGGAGCTATTAACACTCTATCTGCAAAAAGAAGGTCTTTCCGTCATGTCAGCTACGAGTGGGGAAGATGCTCAGCGGAAACTAGAAAAACATAGACCAGATTTAATTGTTTTGGATGTAATTTTACCAGGGCAAAGCGGGTTTCAACTTTGCCGTCAACTCAAATCCGATCCTCAGACAAAAGGCATTCCGATTGTACTTTGCTCTACTAAAAATACAGAAGTAGATAAGCAATGGGGAAAAATGGGAGGAGCAGATGCTTATATAACTAAGCCTGTAGATAAAGATAATTTGCTCAATACAATCCGTCAATTTATTTAACAAACACGCTATTAGAGCTAAATTTTAAGGAGAAAGCGATCGATGAATCAAGCAGAAAACCTAATGGAGTTGGTTAAATCTGAGCAGATTCACTCAAAAGCGATATGGGAAGATGAGGCAACTAGATTTTTACGATTTTCCCTGGGTAAAGAAATTATCGGTTTATTATCTTTAGACAGACTAGTAGAAGTCCTTAAAGTTCCTCCCTGTGAGATTTTGCCAATTCCCCAAGTGCCTAACTATTTGTTAGGAATTGCTAACAGACGGGGAGAAGCTGTTTGGATGGTAGACTTGTCCTATTTAATGGGGGCTACTCATTTATCTCAGCGAGAAGTAACTCCCGAAATTTGTACAGCGATTCTAGTCCAAGCCCAGGAGCAAGCTATTGGACTATTGGTGGAGCAAGTTAACTCGATCGAAGTTTATAACTTAAGCAATTTAAAACCTTTTCCTGCCCAGACATTGCCATCTACGTTACTATCTTTTCTAGAAGGATATTTTGTTGATTCAGAGGGAAAGACTCTAGCTCTGCTCAATGTAGATACTATTATCGAGACAGTAGAGAACTTAAATAAAGCAATTTGATCGATAATTGGAATCAATAATAAAGCAGCAAATTCTAGGAAGCGAACGGATACAGAATAAATCTTGCCTAAGTCCCCAAAACTTTAGTTAAAGGAAGTAGCGAGTTAATTATTTCTATTGGCAATTTACTGCCAGAAATTTAGACAAGTAATAGATTAAACCATAACTTTAGTTGGAAAATTAATTTATGACCACTATATTTAATTCCGCCAACACCAACATTGGCTCTGATAAATCTTTCGTTGGTAATGGTGTTGGCCCAAAAAGTCATCTTACTCAGCAGATTAAGAATGCTTTAAAGTCTCTAGATAAAGATTTAGACCAAATTAGTCCTAAGGATTCTCCTCAGTTTCGCGCTCGTCTCAAAGAAATTATTAGCCTAACCAATGCTTTCGATCGGCAAGAACAAATTGAGCAACAGACCCTATTTAAAATCGCCCAGCAACTAAGACTAGCGAAGAATGCTGAGACTTTACTTAACCAGGCTGTAACCCAAATTAGCCAAATTTTCGATGTGGAGAGGGTACTAGTTTATACTTTTGAGCAAAAAGATAAAGGGATTGTAGCAGCAGAAGCCCTAAGAGAAGGCTTTACTCCTACTATGGGAGAGAGAATTGCCCCGTTATGCTTTGGACTATCTAATGCCAATCATTATAAGCAAGTTAAAGTAGTGGCGATCGCTGATATACAGGAGGCAGAATTATCACCCTATCAATTGCAATTGATGGAACGCTTTCAGATTAAAGCTAGTTTGGCAATACCCATTGTGTCATCGGGGCAGGTTTGGGGGTTACTGGTAACTCATCAGTGTCTGAGAAGTAGAGAGTGGCAAGATTCAGAAATTCGTTTACTAGAACAGGTAAGTGCAGAATTATCAGTACAGTTACAGATAGCAGAAGTACAAGTAAAATTACAAGGAGAGATCAACGCCCAAAAAGCCCTAGCCAAAGTGCTTGATAAACTTCGTCAACCTTTTAATCTCAAGACCTTATTTGAGGTGGCAACCCAAGAAGTGCGTAAACTTATGGGTATTGAAAGGGTAACTATCTACAAGTTTCGCGAAGACTATTTTGGGGATTTTGTTGCCGAAGCAGAACTACCAGGATTTCCTAAACTAGTGGGTAGTGGCTGGGAAGACCCCTATTTACAAGAAAATCAAGGGGGAAGATTCCGCGATAATGAAGCCTTAGTCTGTAATGATATCTATAATGCCGACTTGAGTGAATGTCATATCGAAGCTTTGGAATTTTTTGGCGTTATGTCCTGTGCCGTAGTCTCAATTTTCAAGGATAAAGAATTATGGGGCTTGCTGTCGGCTTTTCAAAATACCACTACGCGGAATTGGTCAAACTCAGAAGTAGAATTGCTTCAGCAAGTAGCTACTCAGATTGGTATTGCTCTGTCTCAGGCAGATAACATGGAGCAAATTCAAAGCAGAAATCTAGAGTTAGACAAGCTGGCTCGACAGGAGCATTCCCTCAGTAAAGTGTTTAATAAAATTAGCCAATCTTTCGAGCTCGAAGCTCTGTTTAGGTCGGCGACTCAAGAAGCCCGTAAGCTGCTAGATATCGAACGGGTTACTATCTACAAGTTTCGTGAAGACTACTTCGGAGATTTTGTCGCCGAAGCAGAGTTACCAGGATTTCCTAAACTGGTGGGCAGTGGCTGGGAAGACCCCTATTTACAAGAAAATCAAGGGGGAAGATTCCGCGATAATGAAGCCTTGGTTTGCGATGATATCTCTAATGCCGACTTGAGCGACTGCCATATTGAGGCATTAGAAGAGTTCGGGGTGAAGTCCTGCGCCGTAGTCTCAATTTTTAAGGGTAAGCAATTATGGGGCTTGCTGTCGGGTTTCCAAAACACGAGCGTGCGTCATTGGACAGATTCGGAAGTTGAATTGCTGAAGCGAGTAGCAGCCCAAATTGGCATTGCCCTCAATCAGGCAGAGAACTTAAAGCAGATCCAAGCCAGAAATATTGTCTTAGAAACCCTAGCCAGACAGGAGAAAGCCTTCAACCGAGTGGTTGATAAGATTCGTCAAACCCTAGATATCGAGACAATTTTCCAAACCGCCACTCAAGAAGTCCGCAAGTTGCTGGAGATAGAGCGGGTTACTATCTACCAATTTCGTGAAGACTACTTCGGAGATTTTGTCGCCGAATCAGAGTTACCAGGATTTCCCAAACTAGTGGGTAGTGGTTGGGAAGACACCTATTTACAGGAGAACCAGGGAGGACGTTTCCTTGATAATGAAGCCCTAATTTGCGATGATATCTATAATGCTGGCTTGAGCGAATGCCACATTGAGCAGTTGGAAGAGTTCGGGGTGAATTCCTGTGCTGTAGTCTCAATTTTCAAGGGTAAGCAATTATGGGGCTTACTGTCGGGTTTCCAAAACACTGAACCCCGCCATTGGTCAGAGTCGGAAGTACAATTGCTCAAGCGGGTGGCTACTCAAGTTGGGATCGCCCTTCAACAGGCAGAAGCCTATGAGCAGATTCAGACTCAGAATACCCAATTAGCTCAAAATGCCCAACGAGAAAAATCTCTCACTAGAATCATCGAAAATATTCGGCAGACCCTTGATGTCGAAACTACTTTCAACACGACTACCAAAGAATTACGCTATATCTTAAATTGCGATCGCGTTGCCATCTATAAGTTTAATCCTGATTGGAGCGGTTATTTTGTCGCTGAATCTTACACTCGTGGTTGGGATAGCTTAATGGACAAGCAAGACAAAATCCCCAACCTGCAAGAGAGTGTGAGCGATTGTCAGGGTCTTATGAGTATGAGCAAAGGCTCATTAAAGTTTGCTGATACTTTCTTACAAGAAAACCAAGGAGGAGCTTTCCGCGCTCGCCAGTTGATACAAAGAGAGGATATCTACCAAGCTGGTTTTACACCCTGTTATATTGAAGTGTTAGAAGAGTACCAAGCCAAAGCCTATGCGATCGCTCCTGTGTTTGTCGGAGAAAAATTGTGGGGATTACTAGCTGCTTTTCAAAACTCTGGCCCCCGCCATTGGGAAACAGGGGAAATGAACGTATTGTCTCAGGTCGCAACCCAGCTTGGGGTAGCTGTGCAACAAACTCAATATGTTGAGGAACTTCAGCAGCAATCCCAGCAAATCTCCACTCTGGCTGACAAAGTGATAGCTTCCGCCAGAATCATCTATAAACTGGGACAAGAATCACCATTCCAACTCCAAGACATTAAATTCCTCAAGGGTTTTTTGCGCTTAGCGGTTGCCGAGACTCGCAGACTGTTTGATACAGACCGAGTGGCGATTTATCGGTTTAACTCAGACTGGAGTGGAGACTTTGTGGTAGAAGATATGGGCAAAGAATGGAAGCCCCTCGTCGGCACACCCACAGAAAGCGTAAAAGATACTTACCTTGAAGAAACCCAAGGGGGACGTTATGCCAAGAGAGAGTCTCTGCGGGTGAACAACATCTATACCCAAGGATACGAGTCCTGCCACATCCAATTACTAGAGCAATTCGAGGCAAAAGCGTATATGCTTGCTCCCATATTTAAGGGAGAGAAACTTTGGGGACTTCTAGCAGCCTACCACAACAGTGAGCCACGCCAGTGGAGCGACAACGAGCTAAGGCTATTGACCCAGGTTGCTGCTCAGCTAGGAGTAGTCCTGCAGCGAGCAGAATACCTACAACAGCTTAATGAACAACAAAATGAATTGGCAAAAGCAGCACAAAGAGAGAAAGAAGACAAAGAAAGGTTACAAAGGGAAACCCTAAGCTTGCTCAAAAGCATTGAGCCTTCTTTGCGAGGAGATTTAACTGTAACGGTTCCTCTCTGGGAGGATGAAATAGGTACGATCGCTGATGGTTACAATACTACTTTACAAACCTTAAAAGAACTAGTCAGACAGGTAAAAGTATCTGCGGAAAAAGTAGATCGAACCTGTAACACAAGTACATCTGCCGTAGGACAACTATCTGAGCAAGCTCAACAACAATCCCAAGAATTGCAACAAGCCTTGCAAGAACTACAGCAAATGGTAGATTCGATCGCTCAGGTAGCGGTTAATGCCCAGCAAGTAGATAAGGCAGTACTAGATGCCAATCGAACTGTTCAAGCAGGAGACTCCATTATGGAGGAAACCGTAGCGGGGATTGGGGAAATCAGAGAAACAGTGGCAGAAACCGCTAAAAAACTGAAAAATCTCGGTGAATCATCGCAAAAAATTGCTAAAGTTGTCAGTCTAATTGATAACTTCGCTAATCAGACCAATCTCTTAGCAATTAACGCTGCTATCGAAGCAACTAGAGCAGGGGAATATGGACGAGGTTTCGGTGTAGTTGCCGATGAGATCCGAACTCTAGCCTACCAGTCTGCCAATGCGACTAATGAAATCGAACGCCTGGTACAAGAGATTCGCACAGAGACGCAATCGGTTACTGAGGCAATGGAATTAGGTATTATGCGAGTTGTCAAAGGGACAGAATTGGTAAACAAAACTCGTCAGAGTCTGGATGAAATTAAATCAGCAACCAAGCAGATTAGCGATCGAGTCCAACATATTACCACTTCTACTTCCACTCAAACTAAACAGTCGCAGTTGATGACTAAAGCGATGACAGATGTAGCGGATATAGCTAATCAAACTTCGTCCAACTCAGTCAAAATTGCTTCTTTGTTTAAAGAATTGCTCTCTACTTCCGAACAATTACAGACCAGTATTAGTAAGTTCAAAATCGATTAGTTTGAGGATTAATTTCTCTCTTTGAAAAGAGGAGTTCAGAAGTTCAGGAGTTCAGGAGTTCAGGAGTTCAGGATTTGCTGAATGAACTTATTCCTGGGTTGTGAACCATTGGTTTATGGTATCTCTAGCAAAGGTTTGATGGTTGTTTGTCCTGTATTCAAAATGTTCTACTACCTGTATTACTTCTGCCCTCTGCCTCCTGCCTTCTGCCTCCTGCCCCAATACTGTTCGGATAAGCTTGAAAACTTAATGGAATTAGGGAGTGTGGGAAGTGTGGGAAGTGTGGTCGGAGACAACTTTTAAGGTTAATCTCCCCTACGGACATCTC
>JAAUYH010025102.1_pt1 | contig 41218 bp, 37 predicted proteins | sample 7278061 | NCBI WGS metagenome assembly JAAUYH01 (sample SAMN14350203, study PRJNA611818) | marine sediment metagenome | isolation source: surface marine sediment (0.6m) | place: French Polynesia: Moorea | collected 2018-08
ATTGTCCTTGAAATGAGTCACCGACACATATTTATAATTTATTGAGCTGTTAACGAGCAGGAATGACAAATAAAATTAACTGGAAAATAAATAGACTCATAGAAATTGAAATTATTATTGTTTTCAGTGTTTCGGTCCGTTCAAATAGGCGCGCTATGTTCAGAAAAATCAGTGTCTCTTCTTATGTTTATTGAAATGGTAGCAATATGAAAATCATAATTGCCTTGATATGCGACCAGTAAATGAAAGGGTTACAGCACTCGATATTACAAGAGAGTTGAGGCAAATATGAATTGTTTTTCTTTGAATTTCATCGGCCAGCGTTCTTTCAGAACTTAGAATTGTCTGCTCAAGTTCATGAAGTTCATTCACAAATTGATATAGGTACATTTTCGATTGTTCTATGTTGACCAAGTCGGGCTAAACCCTAAACTTGTCCCAAAAATCTAAAATACTGGCATTTCATAATGTGTTTGTTTCCAGAAACTGCACTTGTCATCGATATTAGTATAGTCTCTCAAGATGCAAACTTCAAAACTTGCCAATGTATCACTAACCGTAAAAACTTTGTAATTATGTGGAGCTCAACGGCGGTACCAAGTTGACCACATGGACTGCTTCTCGTTCAGGGCGTTTATACAGTTGATGAGTCGCAGATGAAAATTCAACTCTCGAGGAACGTCCACGATAACTGATCCGTCACATATGAATCGATGTTTATCAAGTTACCTCAATCCTGGTTTCTACCTGTTTTCGAAACCTGATGGTAGTGGCATGGCGTCTAGCACTGGCAAGCGCTCACCTTGTTGGACCGGACCGGACATTTGGCAACAGCTTGACGACTATGCTGAGTCATGGGAAGAATTTCAGCAGATATATGTGAAACAAAGTTATACCTGGGTTCCCTACTTCCGTGTTCTACTTGAAATCCAAAATAGGTGAGGAAAGTTCTGTACATTCTCGAATGCAATATTGGACATGGAATGGATTGTAAACCGGGGGAGAACGAATTAGCTCTTGGCCAGTATTTGGATGTCAAGGATAGTCCACAAGCCATTACAACTGCGTATGGGTGGGTTGTTTTGTTCGCATGTCATCGAATGTGTATTCGAATTAAAAGGTTCACACTGAAATATAAGCGAGCAGTACATCGGGATCTACGAAAAACATTGCGGTAACAACGACAGCGATATTGGAAACATGTCGGAATGTCTTGGACTCCGGCAGAATCTCGTCCTTGCTGCCCTTCCCAATATTCTGTCGCTGAGAAGGTACACTGCCTACACGTTTACTTATTGCATGCGACACGACCACCCCAAAAGTGAACGAGCTCATCTAACGTTTCCGGTTTTTTCAATACCTGAATTTCGGCGCCCCTCCTGTACCCGTACATGCCAGGGACGAGCTGACTGGTATGTCGCGAATACATGCCAAGTGTGTACCCTCCTGCGTCCCGGATGACCATGATATCACCAACTTCCGGCTGCTGGTACTCGCGATCGGTGGCGATGATATCGCCGGAGAAGCAAAGTGGGCCGGCAACATCGAATTTGCCCACGGTTGGTCCGTCCTTGAGTCCCCCCTTCGCGTCGCGCAGTTCGATTTCATGACGCCATTTTTCCGGCGCATACGCTGCACGCATACACAGATCTGCACCGGCGTGGCAAATAATGTAGCGTTTGGGCCCACTCGACTTCACCGCTTGAACTTTGGCCGCAATCCATCCGACAGGTGCGGCGAGACGGCGCCCGAATTCCGTCACGATCCGATATTTGCTCAGTGCTTCGGGCAGCATTTCCGCGAATTGGGAGAACGTTATCACCTCCGGTTTTGTGTCGCCGCCGTAATCTACCGATAGCCCACCACCGATGTCAATGGTTGTGATGCGTCCGGGAACTCGGCCATTGATTTCATCCGCCAGCTGTACCGCAGCGGTGGCGCCATCCACGAGTTGTTGCGGAGACACACCCTGACTTCCGACGTGCACGTGCACACAGTTGAGAAACGAGTACAGTTCGAACATTGCGATGATCTCGGCGCGGACCTCACGCAGCGGCACGCCGAACTTGTTGCTGAGCCCCGCCGTGCTGGTCATGGAAATCGTGCCGGCGCCGATTTGCGGGTTGATGCGCAGCCCCACCGACGCGTGCATGATGCCGTTGAGGCGCATGAGCGTGTCGATTTGCTCGATCTCGTCAAAGTTGTCGGCGTTGATGTGCACGCCCTTCTTCAGTGCGTCGAGCAACACGGCGTCAGTCTTCGCGGGCGAGTCGAAGATGATCTTCGCGGGCGGGATCCCCGCCGCCAAGCACAGTGCCACCTCGCCCTCGCTGGCGCACTCCCCGCCCATGCCCGCCAGGTACGCGGCACGCACCACGCCCACCACCGGGCACGCCTTCACCGCGAACCCGTGCAGCGCGTTGCGCGGGAACGCCTTTACCAGCGACTTGCATTCCGCCGTGAACGCGTCGAGGTCGAAGAACACCGCACGCGGCGCCGCGTCGCTCAGATACCCGCCGTTGAGGGCACGTTTTAGCACACTGGTGATCGGCGCGCTGGCCGGCTTCAACACCCCGTGCATCGCGAACTGTAACGCTGGTACTGTACGGTACTCACGGGCGCGCGGGGTGCACCCTACTTCGGATATCTGTTGGACCGGCCTGACAACAGGTGGCAACAAGGATTGCAAACGAATCCGGAATTCACACCCTCATATTTGCTATGCGACAGTACCACGACCTCCCTGCACTTGCGCCGGCCATGCCGACGCCGTATGCGGACGTCCTCATCGAGCTGCCCGATGAGGCCGCGGACCTGTTGGCGCGGCGAGCGCCGCACCGGTTCATGGTGCGTGTCTGCGCGCGGTGTTTGTTTTTCGCGTGTGACTGACGCGAATTGTGCGGCGAATTGTGCGGTGGCGATAGAAAATGGATTCCGCGAAACCACTGCTTTATATTGGCGGCGTGCTATATGAGGGCGCCGTGCGGCCCGTCGTCGGAACCCACCTCCTCTTCGACGCGGCCGGTGCGTACAGCGGCGCGGCGGAGCTGCGCGTCGTCTTCAAGCCGTCGCAGAACGACGCGGAACAGGCATCTGCAGTCCGTAACGCCGCCGTGGACCTCGACGATGGTGATGGAGTCCCGAAGAAAATAGACCTGATTGAGAGTATCGCGCAGAAATCAGATGCACAGCCGAATATTGCGGGCGGTGACGGTGGGAACGACGAAAACGGCGTAGAAAAGCGATGAAATTTCGTAGCCATGGTGTTTATTCGAACTTCGTATAAACCGCCTGCCTTACGCTATCTCCCACTTGTGCCAACTTTTCGCCTGAAACGAAGCGAGAAAGAGTTACTGTATGGCAACTTACAGTATTCTCCGGTTCGTCCAGTGTTTCTGGCCAAGAAAGGTACGAAGCAGTTGCGAGAATAGTTTGCGGTAATCGACAGGAAGATGCTCATGTTTGGAATGCTCTAGAAATCACACTACAGATATGCTTGTTGTGGAACAGAATCAATGGCCTCCCTATCTTTCTCGCTTGTTAAACGGGCTCGCTGTTGTCGATGAGCAAACCGAAATCGCGACTACTTGCTTCAACCCCTCCACAACTACCTCCGATTTATGCTCCACGCTGTGATGAACAGAAAGTCGGCCTGGTTCAGCTGTGGGCGCGCTCAACGGGCCGAGACGGCATCCAAATTCAGCGTACTCTTGTCGATAAGTGACTCGCACTCAACTGGCGGATTCCTGTCAAACCTGAATACTGTGCCGGATACAGTGCTGTACAGTACACTACCCGCGTTATAAATAACGAGGCTCTTCAGGTTAAGCGTGTGTTCTTTTTACGCGAAACCTTGCAGTAGGCAGATGTGTTTCCAATTCTTCAACAAATTATGAACAGTGTCTATGAAAGAAATAAGGTACGGTAGGTGGTTCAGTATGGCCATGCTGCACAGTGACCGCTACAAAGTTGGACCGAAATAGAAAATCTGCTGTGAAGAGAAAATAACAGCATGTCGAACGTCAAGAAACTGCTGAAATATGCATCATGTAGAATGCCGTTCTTACTCCCAGTGTTGTTCACGAACCTAGAGTTTTCTTCGAACAAGCCTAAAAGAGCGAATACAACCAAATCATAACTTGCCCAGAACAATTATCTGCGCTCGGGCAACACGCACGCGCAGGCAAACCTTCAGCCATTTGTGAAAGGTTAGAGATCAGGAAACTACAGTATCTATTTTTCGTTGGCTAATATAATAAACGTGTTGATGATGAATGTATGCGTTCAAACGGTACAAATAGATGTAGAGACTTTTGTGTGTGATAAGCAGAAGTTATTTTACTTACATAATTTTGACAGGTCTGTGCCACCCCAAATGTTTGAAAGAAGTCACTCTCGCTAATTGGCTGTCCTCGCGGGTAGGCGTTTTCACGCGTATAATGTATTGATGCACATAGATGGGGATGGCATACTGAGAAATAGAACACAAATCATAACACCTGTAATTGGGTTAACTACGTGTTTCATTGGATTAGATTCGTAGACGGTGTAAGGAGCTGTTGTACAGCGCGGCCAACGGTATTGTGTCAGCGGCTCAGCATGGTAGCAGAGCACGTAGGTGGAGTCTCGTTGGCCGATTTGACCTGAACTGTATCTCATATAAAATCTAAAAAATGAATGAAATTTTTATGTACGAAATACTGTGTCAAATTTCCAAAATTCACTGGTCCTCTCTTATTGGCAGGCCTCAGCAAACCCCCACGGCCCTCGGTGTGGCTTATAACAAGGATCTCTTGTCAGCTGTTCCGCACTGCTAGCCGCGGCTTCCGCCCTGGGGCGACCCCCCTGTGCTCCACACACTAACCCCGCTGGTCTCTCAAGCAACCCGAACATGCGTGCCATGTCCACGGTAGTGCTTTCAATCTAGCTACATTTCGGCACACCTCGTCGTGTCGAGTTGTATGGATTGGAAGGTGGAGGGGAACGAAGGTGCAACTAACAAGCCTCAGTCGCTGGTTGATTTCGCACCGCCTACTCACTAGAACTAGCCTACGGACAATGTACCTTCAAGGCGATGTCGATGACATCGTAAAGGTAGACGATCGCGAAGGGAGACCGCGTATGACGGCGCCCGGCCGTCTACACAAATGTACGCGACTGGAGTGATTACTCCTTTGTCGTAGTGTACGAATTCTGAATATTCCCGACAGACGTCGCCAGCGCAAGGTGTGGAGGGAAAGAGCGCGGGCATGGATGTTGCAGCAACACGTATGTGATGTTGTCCGTCGTGCACCGCCATCTGCTGTTTGGCAGAATGACTACTGTTTGGCTTGCGCCGAACTGTCCTCGACGTCGACGGATAAAGTGGAAGAGAAAGGGGCGGCAATCTCCGTATGCTCCCCAAACAGATACGGAACCTATCCATAGTGAACAAGCTGACTGCCGATGGCGCGCCAGCGCTGGCCAAGTGTGGAGCTTGCGCCAGCACGCCTGGATTTGTCGCCCGTCTGTCTAAACGTGTTGCATGAGTGAGTACAATCTCCAGCTACTTGCGGGTAGCGCTGACGGGGTGTGGATGCGTTAGGAAGCAAATCGTGAGCGGAGCGTACGTCCGTGTGCCCCTCGCCGAACCCGCGCACCGCTATGGGTGTATTGGAAAGTTTAGCCGAGATCGTGAAACCTTTTCGGTGCCTTAATGATGCAGGTACTGGGTTTTGTTTGATACACGGAAACAAACATGTGAACAATGGACCTGGCAAAGATGCAACTATTACGGGGACGAGGCAGTCTACTCTGTAATGTTGCCGGTGTGAAGCGGGAGGTAAAGAGTGGAGCTGAGACACGCCACCATCGCACTCATGGTCGTTTGTGTCGGAGGAGATGAGTCAGCTGAAGCAGGAATGTGTCATTTCAAGTTATGTTACGCATTATGTGCCGCCTTCAGTCCCTGTGTATACGATTGCAGAGGTCTTGAATTTGTTCGCGATTGCGAACGATTAGAACTCGTAATCATGATGTCTATTGACGTATTGTATCGCGCATGCATACAATTCGCTGGGATTGCATCGATGAGAAAATGAAGGCTCAGTGACGCAAGTTCTTAATTCGTACAGGTCATGGAAGTGAATCGATCGATACGCGGACATGACAAGCCGCATTGTGATACCTCAGCATCACTGAACAATCTTGGATTTGTGTATCAGGCCCTAGGTAAACTGGATAGCGTTGGAGAAGCACGAACAGAACCTATAAATGTACCAAGTAAGTCACGAACTTTGTCTCAACATTTTGCCAATAACTTTTCTTCTACTCGCAACGCCACGTCTACTTGGTTCGCTAGGAATATCGCCTACTGCTTATCGAATTAGTTGTACTCTTTGGGATTCGGAATATTTCGACTTGGAGTGAATACGCTACTATAGTAAATTTACAGAGGAATCGCCTTCATCGACACTGTTGTTGTTGAGTCGACAACGAGAACAGCTGCATTTTTCGAGTGCAGGTTCGCTGTGTATCCCAATCTGTCCAATCGCCTTTCCATGTGTGCCCATCTTGTTACTTCGAGAGACAAGAACCCTGCCACAATTGCGAACGCCTTGTTGGGGTGCACGTTTCGCACATCTGTTAAATACAGAGTGCCACTTCTATTCCAATAAATCACATCTCACCTTGCACACGCGAAACCATGTTGTCCTCAGTAAATCCTCTAGGCTCACTCATGACGTTCTCTTCAACTGCCGAAATACGCGTTTTGTATCCGCGGCGACGACTGTGGTCCAACTACAAGTCGGCGCACGTTCTAGTTTCAGGCCGCATCTACTGGAAGGAGGCGAAAAAAGGTCCAACTAACCAACCTCAATCTCTCCTTGACTTTCGGAACACAAACTCACTAGAGTTGGTTCGACTGAGGGATGGAAGTTGGAAGGATGTTGATGAAATGGTCCTAGTGGATAACCACGACGGAAGGCCGCGTATTACGGTACGCGGTCAACTACGTGGACACACAAGGCGGAAAAAACTTTATCTCGTCCGTGATGTACGACTTGAAATCATTCCTTGCGAATCTGAGCAGCTCGACGTTTGGGTGCAGCGAATGCGCGCCCGTATCGCACCTTGGAGCCTGTTGCAACAACAAGTGAGGGATGCTGCCAATCGTGGACCGTCATCTGGAGTGGAAGACATCGGAAAATGTATTGCCGGATTGGTTGCGAGTACGGATGAGATAAAAGAATGGGGAGATAATCTTGTGCACCTTCCCGAACAGATGCAGAAGTTAAGCATTATAGATGAACTGATTGCGCATGGTACAGCAGCAGTGGAAACGGGTGCCGCATTAACGAAGTTGGTGACCAGTGTGGAGCGTGTTGTGGAGACTGCCGAGTTTATTGCCGATGCGTCAAAATGCGTTGCAGGCGTTAGCACTGTTTTCCACCTCGTTGCACTTAGCGCCCAAGGGGTGTCCATGTGCGCGGAAGCGAACCGCGGGCGGAGGGTGCTCCCAGTTGCACTTGGTCGAATCGTAATTCTACTGCGTTATGTCTTAGAAAGTCTAGCCGAAATAATGAAACCATCGCGGAGCGTGAACGAGTTGGACAAGGATTTTGTGCTTAATGTATTGAAACAATTGGTGTGTACGATGGATGTAGCAGAAACGCAACTTTTGCGTGGACAAGGTGGTCAAATCATGAATGCAGAAGATGTGAAGGAAGTGGAGAGGAAAATCGAAGAACTGGAACCACTGGTGGTGATTGCAAACAACGCATCAAGGATATGTGCGGTGGATGAGAAAGTGAACCTATCAGAGGAAGGACGGGAAATTTCGTTTGATGGGCCGCATCATGTTCGACCATCAGTTTCAGCATTCTTTTCGGGGCGTAAGAAGGAGCTGAAGACTCTTAAAGACATCTTGCAGAAGCGGGGGAGCGCGGTGATTACGCAATACGGAGGGGTAGGGAAAACAGAATTGATGACCGCATTCGCGGATCTAGCAGAGCGGGACGAGCAGGTACCAGGAGGAGTATTCTGGGTGACGGTAGACGGAGATGTGAAGGATGTAATTGGCTCGCTTGCAGGACTGGCGGAGAACCTCACGAAAAGGAAAATGAGCGACGACGAACGTCGAAATGTGAACTTAGTAATCGCGGCTTTGGAACAAGGGCTAGGTGAGAGACAGGGACGGTGGCTATTGTGCTTGGATAATGCAGACAATGGCGAAGTGAGGGGTATACTGAATGAAGTGTGTGGGATAGCAGGACCATTGCGGAGTAATGGGTGGATTGTTGTAACTTCTCGGCAAGGTCAGCCGCACATCTGGGACCGAATGAAGAGTGAACAGAAATTGGCTCTGGAACCACTTTGTGGAGAGGATGCGATGGTTGCGCTATGGCGACAAATTTGGAAGATAGAGAGGGGTGACGCAGACGACGACGAAGTAATGGCGGAGATCAACAAATTGGAGGTCGCGGACCAAATAGAGTATTGTGCGCTGAAGAAGCTGTGCGGAGATGACGGTGGGGACGGGCTTGGAGGCTTGCCACTTGCATTAGTTCAGGCGGGGTCCTTTATCGCGCAATTCAAGTATTCGTTTGCAGACTACCTGAATTTGTTCGAAAGCACAAACAAGGAGGACTGGCAAGATGCTATGAGTAAGACAGAGGAGCCCAAATCGATTCGAGAATCGCAAAAGTCGGTTTGGACGACATGGAAAATCAGTGTTCAGAAATTGTCGGAGAAAGCATTGATAGTATTGAGAGCAATGGCAATGCTAGGACAGGGAGGAATTGAGGAAGCAACAGTCAGGGGTATTTTGAAATCAGCATTTGTAGACGGAGGTGGTAGTGTTGAAAGGACATTTCGGAATGTTATCGTGAAAGAGCTAATGCATGGTTCATCACTGATTTGGCACGATACAGGGGAAGGAGGAGAAAGGTGTATGTACATGATGCATCGACTTGTGCGGCGATTTATTCTGAGCAGCATGGTATGTGGCTCAGAAGTGTGGAATCACGTTTACAGTCTTGCGCTGCTCGCTGTACATGAATGCGTGAGAACTGAATTTGAAAAGGAAGGAAAGTCATTCTATGAGCTGCCTGATGTATTCGAAGACAAACATCGCGAGTTTGCAGCACACTCTCTGGCCCTAGTACGTCATCATATGCCTCACAAACCAGGAAATGTGATGCAACATCGTTCAGAAGTGGAAGACATTCATCGGTATAGTGGGAAGGTGATGAAGTTCATTGGGAAGTGGGAGGAAGAAGTTCAGGTATGGGAACATCTACTTGGGATTTATCTGCTTCAAGAAGAGGAGGACCGAAGAAGAGGCTCTGTAGAACGTTTGCTGAATATGTGGCGTAGTCGAAATCGAGGAAAAGAGGTGAAAATTCGTATCGCCAGTACATACGATTCACTGGGCGTTGCAGTCATGAGAATCGGAAAGCTGAACCAGGCAGCCTCAAAACTCGAAGAAAGCCTGGAAATGAGACGAGCGATCCACAGACACAGCAAACCGCATTCCGACATCGCAACGTCTCTCAACAATCTCGGAGAAGTTTATCACCAAATGGGTAAACTGGACAAAGCGCTGGAGAAGCACGAAGAGAGCCTAGAATTGAGACGAGCCATCCACGGAAACGCTAGCCCGCATCCTGACATCGCAATCTCTCTCAGTAATCTCGGATCCATATATTGGCAAATGGGTAAACTGGACAAGGCGATGGAGAAGCACGTTGAAAGCCTGGAAATGTTCCGAGCGATCCATGGACAACACAAGCCGCATCCTGACATCGCAAAGTCTCTCAGCAATCTCGGATCCGTGTATCTCCAAATGGGTAAACTGGACGAAGCCCTGCGGAAGGACGAGCAGAGTCTGGAAATGAGACGAGCGATCCATGGAAATAACAGACCACATCCTGACATCGCTGCGTCTCTCAACAATCTCGGAGAGGTCTACCGTTTAATGCGTGAACTGGACAAAGCGCTAGAGAAGCACAAAGAGAGCCTGAAAATGAGACGAGCAATTCACGGACGCAGCAACCCGCATCCTGACATCGCAAAATCTCTCGACAACCTCGGAATTGTATATTGTGAAATGGATAAACTAGACAAATCATTGGAGAAGCATGAAGAGAGCCTGAAAATGTTCCGAGCGATCCACGGAAATGCCAACCCGCATCCTGCGATCGCATCGTCCCTTCACAACCTCGGACATGTCTATCACCGAATGGGTATACTGGACAAGGCGCTGCAGTTCTACGAACAGTGTCTGGAAATAGATCGAGCGATCCACGGTCACGGAGAAAACCATCATGACATTGCAATGTCTCTCAACAATCTTGGAGTTGTCTATTGGCAAATGGGTTACCTGGACGAAGCGCTGGAGAAGCTCGAAGAAAGCTTAGAAATGAAACGAGCGATCCACGGGCACAGCCAGCCACACCTTGAGGTCGCACGGTCGCTCAACAACCTCGGAGAAGTTTATCGCCAAATGAGTGAACTAGACAAAGTGCTAGAGAAGGACGAACAGAGTCTGGAAATGCACCAAGCGATCCATGGACATGGCGAGCAGCATCCTGACATCGCAGCGTCTCTCAAAAATCTCGGAGTTGAGTAAAAGGCTATGGGTAAGCTGGACAAAGCGTTGGAGAAGCACAGAGAGAGCCTGGAAATTTACCGAGCGATTCACGGACGGGTGAAGCCGCATCCTGATACAGCAAGATCACTTTGGAATATTGGATTGGTCTATCACATGCAAAAGAATCTGAATCAGGCAGCAGACTTTCTGGAACAGAGTCTTGAGATGCAACGAATTGTGCATGGCCGAAGTTCAAAGCATCCAGACATTACAAATTTGCTGTGTTGGGTGGCCGAAGTATATGAAGACCAAGGAAGACGGGATGAAGCATTGGCTATATGCGAATGCAATAACAATACTTACGAAACAAGTGATGGCGATCTATCTGATCGTACTATTGGATACGAACGCTGATGCAGGGTTGAGGTGTTCTTTAAGTGGTCTTGTACTGAGCATCAGTGATAAAATCATCATGAATTAGCTGTTTATCCTGAATTAAAGTTTGTCAAAACACTTACAGGTTTCTATCAGATTTGAACGCCGATTCGGCGTAGGTCAAACTTAGAGAACTATCTATCTACTACCTCCATTTCAAAAAGATTGTCACCTTTCTAATTAGATTTAATTAGATTTAATTCGGGTCTGCCCAGGTTCATATCAAATATTACTCGAAAAATAGAATAAATTACAGTTGGGAATAGCACGTAATTAAGAAAGTGACAATCTTTTTGAAATGGAGGTAGTAGTTGAATAACTCTCTTTGTCAGCTCTTACCAATAAATACATGATCATACTGCTTTGAGTAGAACAAACAAAAAATTCTTTTTAGATTTAATCGCGTTCATGTTTCATAGGAATACGAATCAATTCACATGACGCTTTGGTACTACTTCTGTTGAGATAAAGTTTAGCTGAAATAGCTAGTACGTGTATGAATACCGCCCATATTCTAAATCTGGTCCACCTCGAAATAGAAAATATGTCCCGAGGCAACATCTTCTCTATTCCATGCTGATCATTGAGACTTTGATTCAATGATAGATCACTAACAGGTGGTCTTCAGAATATTGTTGAGTGAAATAGTTTAAGATGAGTAAAATTATCCAGAAATGTATTCCTGAACTATGCGTTTTTGAATCAGCGCATTTCGTTTCTAGCAAATAGAATGGGGGTGAAAGGCACGGGCAGGTGAACAAAGAATGACATCGAACGAAAGTAAATGCGCATTATTTCTCCAAAACTAATGGTACATTTTCAGAAACAAAATATGCAAGACCGTAGGTAATAGTTCAATATAAGTTAGATTTCCAAAACCGTCTAGATTGATTACAGTGACTTAATGATTTCCATGAAAATTGGATTACCTGTGCTTCAATAGAAGCACTACTAATCTCTGTATAAATTAAAATATGAAATTAATGAGCAGCAGAGTTTTAAGGGGTTCCTTACTCTTTGGATCGCCTTGTATCCTCATTGAAGAAAAACATATTTTATCAAAAATGTTCCAGTTCTACTTGAATCACATTTATAAAATTTTCTGAAATAGCTTGATTGTTTGAACAATCGGCAGATTTAATTCAATAACTTATTCACCTGCTTTCGGGATTGCCCATATAATTATTTCTGATTCTCCTTATTTTGCGATGTTTTCGCGGTTTGTATTCAAGAAATATTAAACTGTTAATAAACTATGTAATATCAGTACAATATCCTGATACTGTAACCTGATAAATTTCATAGCAAATAACAACCTAGTTTTCACTGCAGATATAATGTTTTGTATATTCTCAAAAGCCTAATTGGCTAAATAAATCCGTTGCTCCACTTTTATGCAAATACACCATTAACTCTACCTTCAAGTATTGCGAGATTATCTGAGCTATATGGAGAATTATTCGTCTCTACTTTGACGGGGATTAAACATATAGTAAATTATTTATATTTAAAAAGCTACTAATATCTATATTGCAGTATCAAAATGCTTTAGCAATATAAAGGGAATAACTAATTAATATTTCAGCAAATGCTATCTAGCACCGGAAACAGCTGAAGAAGAGTAAGGTACTAATTTAGCTTGTACTAGTGCACTAAATTTTTCATATAGCTAGTAATGTTGTATTTAAAAATTCATGAAGCAATTTAGGAACAGAAACATACCTGCATTATCGTTCACTCACGCTGCGACCGTTATCTTCTTTCTTTGATATATTTCGGAATGTGTCACCAATGGCATTGTGTTTTGCAGAATAAATTAATTTCAAATTGGAGATTCTATTAGACATTAGTAATTCCGTATTCATCATGATTCTTTGGAATGCCCTATGAAATTTTTGCTGTCCGTAAGTGTAAGTTTAGTGAATTAGCATTAGTTCAGAGCTATCCTGATACTTTTATCTTCAGGAATAACAGCGCACTCAAACTTCCTTTGCTTCGATTTTGTAACCAAACCTTCTATCTCTTCTTCTCGTAGCAAAGTTATCTTCAGCGCTACAGTGCTTCTTCCAATAGTATTCTGTTTCCTCATCAGACCAGTACCTGACTGTCGACCACCAGGAACTCCGTTTTCAGTCTAGCTTGATATGGAAACCGTCAGAAGGGTTGATCATCTCAAAGAAAATGCGGACCAAATCGGGTTTGTGCTCGGCGCATATTTTCTTGCTTTTTTCCCTAGATGATCATGAGCAACATAGACTTCATTACAGAGAAGTGGCGAACTTGCCGCCGCACTCGGAATCTTGCAAACGTTCACTTATTTCTGTCGATAGTTCCTATGATATACATCGCAGTGTACGCGGAAGCGCAACATCGAGACCAGAATAACAAGGAATTGGGCGCTGCACTTGTGGCAATTCTGCTTAATCTATTTCATTTGCCGCGAGCGATAATGGGTTTAGTACAGCTTAGTCCATTCGTCGCGTGGTGCAAGCATGCCAACGAGTGCATGGGAGTGCTGCAAACAAATGGCGTTTCGATTTTGAAGATTTGGAGAGAAAGAGCAAAGAGAAGAAGTAAAAAATTCAAGTAGTAATGAGGCATTGACAGAAGCCATTTGTATCGTAGTACAAACGAAGTTGGCATCAAATTCGCTCACTTTTGTGGGGAGTTGAAGTCAGTGAAGTGCAGTACGGAAACAGAGATCTAGAGCATAGGATACCATCTGTGATTATGCAACGTAATCATGTAGATTATGAAAGAGAATTTGAAAAGAGGCTTCAGGTGAACAACATGGTAGTCGACAACGAAGTAGGGGGAAGGGATGTTGCGGTGTATCTGTCGTGGGAAAAATGTGGCGCGGTATCAAGAGAAGGACATTTACGCCGAGCAAATAGCTTCGATCCAGTGCATTGGAATAATTTATTGCATTATATTTTTGAGACTTCTTTAGCAGAATCAATCCTATTCCCATTTTGGTTGATTGACGGAATAAATTATTCCGTTTCATTATGTGAGGTGCCCTAATTATTCACCGTAGAATAATAGAGCAATAAACTATTCTCCGGTGTTGCAATTATGTTGACATCTTCTATGCCCCAAAGACAGGAATTCGCGAAAAGAAACAATTGTTTCTCGAAATTATATGGAGAAATAGACGATCCACGAGTGTTCATAGCAAAGCCGGCCACATAAAAGAGGAGTTCACAGATGTTGTAGGTTAGCAGGATATATCTTAGATCAAGGAACTTCATGTCTGCCGCTATTGATAATTTTCGTTTCTTTTCTGCACATTCGAGGAGCGGGTTCCCAGTACCCGATTAAGATGTGCTAGCAATTCCTTCTTCCATCTTTATGTAGACTGTGGCCAACTTTTCATCCGGGTCCAAGTCAGAAATCTAGTTGTTAAGAATCTTCACGATTCCTGATTCAAAAAAACAAAATTTTTCTTCAATACTTTGTGCTCTTTGACTCAGAAATGGTTTAGCATTAGGAAATTCTTCGATCACAGTGTCAAAGATAGCACGCACATCAGCTAGAGTAACTGTATCCTCCTGTAGCTTCTTAGTCACTGCATCAAGTTGTACAAACGTGTCACAAAGGCCTTCTAACGTACGAACTTCCACTGGGTTAGGTAGTAAACGGTCAATTTCATCTATTTCTAATTTAGGTAACTGGTGATTCAATTTCAGAAAACGTTTGAGCATAGCATTCGTAGATGTCCACTTCGTAGTATTACTGGTAACAGCTTCTAAATGTGTGTGCTTTCGCAGTTTTGCTGCAGCTGTTTAGTACGATTTCTGCATTATTGCTCGGACACGAAAAATATGAGATTCATTACTAGTTATCATAGATTTCACGTACAGGTTAAATCTATGCGACGCGCAACCCAAAAATTGCAGAGGACCTATTTGGGTACACTTATTATCAATAGCCTTATTTACCGCACAATTGTCTCCTGTCAGCGATACCACATCATCTAGGCTTCGATCATAAACATCAAGAACAAATTGAAGAAATTCAATGTAGTTTTCTACTCCTTGGTTCGTCTCATCTTCCATAGGTGAGAATGCCAATAGAATCTTATCATAGCCCATCAAGTTTGCAGCTGGATACGTGGCGAATACTGCCACGTAATGTGTTGTGCTCACTGTCCATGCATCGAACACTAACCCAAATTTTTTGGACAATGATGATGATACATTACGCTCAACAATAGTAGTAATTCGTTCGTTATACAACATAAGTGTTTTGTAACTAATAGAGCCGAAGCGTAAAAACCGTGTAGCAACTGCGTTTTCGCAGGATAGGAATGGATTTAGCCCCAGTACAGTAAATTCAAGCCAACCGTGTATGTCAATTGTTTTTTTCGATAGAAAAGTGACTTCGTTCTCGACAGCGAGGTAGTGGAGGTTGAAGGTGTGTTGCTGTGTTCGTCAATTAAATTTTGTAGGTCCGTAGGATGTTCCGTGTGTAAATGATTCACAAAGTTTTCGTATCCTTGCAGAGAGTCTTTCCGCTTGGTTCCGCATCGGCATACCCAGTAGCGACTTTCGGGCGTAGTCTGCGTGAAAAATTCGTCTCGGATTCTTTTAACAAGCCCTTGAACCATGCTTGTTGAGTATCGAGCGAGGAAAAAATGACTAGTGTACAACTTAGTTGAGTCAAGTAGAATCAAAGTGAACAATATTGACCCCGAACGGGAATGAATAACTCAGTGTAGAGGCTCTCACCAATATATTATTGTATTTCTCCATGTAGCGAAAAAATAATTACAATACCAATTATTTATTCCAAGGCTCTGCTTCGATCAGACCGCGTTATTCTTAATTCTTTACGGTGGAGTACAGAAAATTTGTGTGAAATGGGTGAAGAATGGTGCGTCAAAGCACTCAATGTTCGTTACTGCAATGACTTTAATGAAATATTGGAGTCATTTTTTTCGAAGGAGATGGGAGATGTACGTGAAATTCTTCAACAAGTGCAATGGAACGTGAGCTTGAATAATAATAGTGGTCAGTTCCTCAGAATTTATCGACTTGTACGTGGCTCTGAAGTGAAGCTGACCGGAGAGATGAGTGCTGTAAATGGAAGTACGATACCATTTATGAGGTGAGTGATACATCTACTGTCGATGCGTATTCATTCGAATTCAATAGCCTTGTAAGTTCATATTATACGCCTGATGATAAAATAAGAAGTGGTAGTCGAGAAAAGATTAGTGTAGGTCTTGTGCATTCGGTGTTGCTAGCTAAGCATTTAGGGGTTGAAAGACTTCGGGCGACAAGGCGCTACTATGATCTTCATTGTCTGCCAAAAGATCCTATTCTTCGAAAAGCAATCAAACTTTTGCTGATGCAAACGATCACATGCATAGCAGAAGGTGCAGCAATTAGGAATGCGTTCGATTCCTTTCTACATGACATTCCGATATTTCTGTGTCGAATGCAGTTAATGGGTTTGTGGACCGAGGAAATGAATTGGTGAGTTTTGCAGGCGTATGCACATCAAGATAATGAAAACATCAATGTCAATGCGCAATATTTGAGATTAAAGAACGAAAGCGAAAAGCTGGTCCTGTATAACGCACCAGATTCGGTAAATATCTTTGATTACTGGGCTAAATGGACCATCGAGCAAATTGCCTGGAGAAACCTTAGGTGGAAAGGTTCACTAGAGGTAGTGATGGAAACGGTGTGTGTATTCCTAGCTGAATGGATTACGGTAAGCGAGCGGGAACCGAAATGGGAACCTGAGATACCAACTGAATGGATCAAGTTCGACATAGAGGAGGAACAAGTTGACGGATACTTAATTTGGATATGTTAGCGAGAACTTCAAAGAGAAGTTGCGAGAATGTATAGAGACGAAGAGAATTTTTCTGGGAAAGCAGCTCTAATGATACAACTAATTCTGAGTTTTCCTCTTCTGGATGAGCCCAGATAAAAAAATCGTGAACGCATCGTCATGCTCCGAAATGCATCGCAGTGATTTGAACATAAAATTGTGGCGTGTGTGGACCTTCATTTCTCCACAAGACATTTCGTATATAGTTCGGTTTGATTCAGACGAGCATGAAGTATCTTTGAGGTTGCAAAACGATAGCGGTGATACTCAGTTCATATGGAAAGACTGGATGGACGCAGCTATGGAATGCATGAAAGGATTCGAGGAAGGCGGGAATGGTGATGATCGATAAGGACAGGAAACAAAGAGCATGACTGGCGGAAAATGGCATGAAAAGAAAGGATACGATCGAAAAACAGTGAGAGCAGATTTACGAAACCCGATGGTGGAAATGTGCCCTTTTATCATGGAAAATGGAAAAAGAGAAGTAATTGAAGAGACTAGAACAGCCCGAGTATGGACAGGATGGTCAGCATTTGATGTAGCTATATCTAGTTTGAAGTTGATCAGTGGCTGGACGCATGCAATACAGAAATAAGAAAATTTGGCACAGAGATTCTAATAGAGAGTGTGCAAAAAGTAATTGACCCGATGAAATCCACAGGTAGCGAAGAGTTTTTGTAGAGAAGTCAATACAGAGCATTGTGCTTTGAAAAGTTATCGAAGAATAACAATAATATATATAATTTCGAGTGAGGAAAGGCAATGAGCGATTATGAAGAATAGGTATTGCAATAATTATACTCTGCTTTGATCCGTTTTCCTCCTATAGAGTTTGTAACACCGAAGGGCCTCGATTCATCATGAAGTAGAATAGTTGATAAAATCCAATAATCGTCTCATTTGAGCAACTATTAGGGCAGTGTAAAACCGAAACAATACAATAAGCTTTATTACCGACATCTAGTTATTTGAAATAGTTTGGTGTATGGCATTGATAATAAGCTCTTCAGACAACGGTTCAAGGAAGGGTTTCGAAGATTTTCAGAGTACAGTTGTTGTAAACATGTGAACCAGCTACAACTGCCTGAGAAATTTCAGCACGAATAAGGTCAATTGAATGCATCAGATAAAGTTTTCAGTAAATTGAAAGAGTTGGTGCTCGATTTCCAAATTATTGAAGCAAATGGGTAGGCACATTGAAGAATGTATAGAAGGGGTCGATTTGAAAAATATCATTCTGAATCGGCGCTTGCTGACTTACAATCTGATACTTCACCGGGAAGGAAAAATACTTAAATTCAATGTTCGAAATGGAGAAGCTGGTTAATCAGGTGACGGTTGAGATATATATTACATCAAAATGTGGTCCAGATCAAGCAGCGTGTCCGTGAATCATGTAATTTTAACGACAACGGCGATACTGCGAATCAAAACATGGAATCTAAGTTACAGACTGTATTCACTCGATACCGTAAGTCAGCGCACTAAACTATTTAGGGATGCATTAAACCATTTTGGTGCATGCACTAATTTCACTAGTTACAATAAACCTTCAATACTGCGAACATTTATATTGTCTGCCACAACTTAGCATCCGATGACGATGCTGCATGGAGCATGAAAATTCACACTTAGTTCATTTGTTGAGCCGTTAAGTGGCGCCGTATCCAAAAAGATACATTCTGAAATAAATCAGTATCTTTGCTAATACAGTAGCATCTCCGATGAAGTGGAGTGTTGGATTTGTCTGATTAGAAGCGCAGAGTAGAGATACATGTTATTTTTCACAGCACACATGGGAGAATTCGTGAGCAATACAAATCAAGAAAATACAACGAAATAATATTGAGCCTGTATAAAATATTTCCGCAAATTATGATTTCTGTGCTTATCTGACCATGCATTTACTTTTTGAATTCAGTGATAGATTGAAAAGGAAAGCTTTAACGCAAAATTTCCAATTGAGTTTCAGAAACTAATCGGCTCAGCGAAAGGTAAAAAATTGGAATAAGCTAATCGTATTTATTCTTTGGATAGATGATATGTTACGAAAACTGCCCTCATTGCGAAGCATACTGTACAGTTGTATTGAATAGGTCTTAAGCAATAGTAGAAAACTGATATTCTATTTCGATTGGTAAATTGTTTCATGTGCCCCTGACTTGTATGAATGATTCGGTACAGTCTGTAGCGTACAGTACAGTATGATATTGAGCCATCTTCATGAACCTTAGCACCGGAAAGTGCAACAGCATCAACATTACTGTACTAATGCGTTTATACGTCTCTAACGACAGCTCAATTTTGTTTCGCATATCTCCTCTGCAACAAGCCTCACACCTTGCGCTGTTCACAGTTGTTGATCGCTACGGCACCGCGCGTACCTTTTCTGCAAACTATAAGGCAAGCAGGGTAACTTCATAAGTACGAGACTGCAATGGTCGCAAATTCCTAGAATTTGAAGAACCAAAGAAATTTCTTTCGTTTGGTAAATTTCAACTAGATGAATATCCTCTCATCACATCGTGTTCCATATTTCCATCAAATACAACTATTTCAAAGCGGCGATATATCTGTTCCTGGCTTAGGAGCAGACTGTGTTTGGAATTTTTACTTTCACTCAGAGTGTGCTCATAAGCCAAGAATCGCTAGAGAGGACTCTAAGTGCGGCTTACAGACAGTTTTCAACTCATAATTCGTGGATCTGAGGGTGACTTATATGCGATGAACGAGCTTTCGTGCTCTCTATCTAGAATCATAGGATTAGTCATATTTCGGGAACCCGGGATTATCAATCTACTTAATGCGAATCGTAAGGAGTCTGACTATGTTTAGTTTGCTGAACCCTCATACTTTTATTAAGATCATCGAGAGGAACGGAAAAACGCATCTTCGCAGCTTCTAAAAATTTCAATTAGTCTGCTTGATGTGGTTACCGCTTTGATTTCAAAAAATTCTATACATTGCTTCTCCGAATAGGCTGCATCATCAAGAAAATAGGACTCAAAATGAAGCATGATTGCGCGCAATTCCTGAGCGATAGTAATGGAGTGAATATAGAGTCATTCGCTTATTAAGCGGCTCGAATACATTTGTTTATTTAGGTGAAAGTTTAAGTAGCTGTTTATCATTTCGAAACACCTACCATTCACATATTTTAGCAGTAACCAATTTTTCTCAGGTGTTGCAGAAAAATATAAATCAGGCCTAATGATTTGACTCAGAAAGTTTTCATTTCATGGACCGAGCAACTCTGTGTTTCATGGTGCTTTCAGATATGTATAAATCAATTTGCAAAAGTACTGACTAAGTCTAAAGCCACTTGTCACGCACTAGGATAAAATTCAAATCATTTTATGTAAATTTTCCGATAGATTCCAAACAATATATTGTTATGTGAATAGCTGCGTGCAAATTGAAGCAAAGCGGCGAGATTTCGTAAAAATAGGTCATATAAGTCTTTGAAATAGTTAACTAACCCAAAAAATTGGTACTTTGATATACAGTACTCCAAAAGTCTATGATTTTTAGATCTTCTAGATTCATTTGTTGTATACCATGAATTCTGACAAAAATTATGAATATCTCAAATTGCATCTTTACTCAGCACTCTGAATAACCTTGTTCTGTATCTTTTTACAACAACTCGGAAAAGAAGGAATTTTGGTCCAAAAGTTCGTGGTTCGGGTTTCATGTATGTAAAGCACTCTTGAGATATAATAACTGAGAACAACATATTTATGGCTCGAGTTAAATTTTGAACCTTGAAATAGACATACTGCGGAATCGATGCATTAAAGATTTAGTTCAAATATTCCAATCGACTTTCTAGCATTGTAAATGGAGATCATCTAGAGGAAAAATTTCTCAGGAAAAGAATTAAAATCATGTTTACTAAAGAATAACTGAAGACACATAGTTATCCAATTTATTTTCATCCCCAAATTGATCTAATACGAAGTTATTGCTTAATTGCAAAATACGATCAAAATAGAGCAAAATTTTTCAAGTGGTGCAAGAAAGAAAACGCTAAGTGAATTAGATACTTTTCGACAAATAGAACAATTGTACTACCATCTACATAGAAAACGAAAGTACTTGATCTCACTGTGCCTTATGACCGTCGAGAGAAAATCGTAGCGTGTTTAAGTTTGAAATAAAGCTCCATGAGATTGTATTTCAGTTTCATCGATTTTACGGTTAAGTAAAGTAAAGAGTCATAGCCTTTGAAGTAGGAGCTCTATGAAGCTCGGGCAGTGATCTTTTGAGCCACTATTATCCTTGCTGATTAGACGTTGATTTCATAGTAGTCTCGGTTCATCACTCATTGATTCAATGTACTAACTCAAGTCAAAGTTTGGGAATGAAACAGAAAACAGTAAAATAATATTTCTGAGGCATAATAATGCTGTTCATGAGATTCAAATTACGAGGATGTTTTCATGAATTGGCTTTTTCTCAATGAATTTGAATCTTTCTCTAAAACCGCCTAAACACGGTTTAAAACACATGTTGAAATTACTTCTCATTATAATTTTCAAGACTAGTCTACTCAAACTGTGAAGAAACGGTGTATGGTGCAGTAGCAATATCTGCACCGCTGCAAGTCCATAGATGTATCATGAAATGGAACAATTACACCCTTATGTAAATCACGCTATGATGTTAAGTAGGTTATAAGAACCGAAGATGGTTAAAGTGAACTTAAAGACTGATCGCCTGGGCGTCGGTAGCGTATTGACGTCGAAAATGATCGTCAGGTGTTGGTGGACGTTGCAAGAGGCAAGCCTTAATATGGATATTAGAGAAGCTATAATTGCTTCGGATTGTGCATTGCCGAAGTTCTCAGCATTCAGATGTTACGCATTTGCAATATTACTTGGGCTGACGTATATTATGGCCTAGGGAGACTAGATGAAGTATTTGCTATATGCTAATGCAATAATAGCACATAAAACGAGTGATGGCGAGCTATCGGATCATACGATTGGCTACCAAGAAAGATGTAGAATTGAGATAACCTTCCAGTGGTCTTGTACTGCGTATTAGTAATACTTCACGACAGAGATTGTGAAGAATGTATCTGCATTTAAAATTACTCGAATTACTTACTTTCATATATTCATCGCTCAATGGAAGTCAAAATAATTCTATTTTGACACATGCGCTACTCATTAATCTAGTTGATGAGATTTGAGATTAATATTGTGAAAGATTTTTTCTACACTCTACTAGTATCCAGCATCCGTAGCAGTCTTTTACAAATGTTTCAAGAACGAAGTTGTTCTTTGCGGCATTTGTGGTCAATGTTGCGATGACCCTTCATTTAAAATGTTCTAATATGCGAATGAAAATTTTTTGAGCAGAAGATTAATTAATTTTATTGCAATATGATCAAAAGAAAATAATCCTATGGTCAAAAAAGCTCTCTTACGACAACTTCTGGTTAGATATTGTTTGGAAGATGAAAGGATAAAGATAGCAGGGTGATGATCAGAGAGGGGTTGCTTCTCAGCAAGCTTCACGCTGAATGAACTTTCAAACCTACGTTTGCAGAAGTTCTTTTTCCTCTAGTGTGAATAACAAGCACTACATAGGCGCGAGAGGCAAAATAAGTTGCAGATTCGGGATTCAATCTTAGTACGGTAGCAATAGGACTCACAACGGATTTCGCGGCTTGAATCTCGCTAGTAGAGAGAGAAAGAACTAGAACGCGAAACGCATAACGATAGGCACGGATGCAGTTCGCACGCGAGTCGGTAGTGTTGCGTTTGACTATGGGTAGTGCGAAAAGTGAGGGGCGCTATGACCGAGGACCAGAGTCTTCATTGTCTGAGGAAGATGGATAGGCTGGGCTTCGTGACATGTCGAGGGATGGCGTGAAGCTGACGTACACACACCTCTACTGCGGTTCACACTATAACTGTGCAGTTTAGGGTATTCTCTAGTCACCTGTATATGTTGCGGTACCTTATTCGTCGACTGGAGTACCAGGTATCTGAGCATCTGAATCACGTAGAAGAATGTACAAGCGGAAGAATCCTTTACCAAAGAAGAGAAGATACCTGAATACTACCCCATTGCATGTTATTACCAGTGACTATGTCGCTGTACCTATCTCCGCTTGGGTACCGTGAGGCAACCCGGCTGATCACATTCTCCTCAGCCTCATCCATACTTCCAATATTGCGCATAGGACATATTTTACTGGCGATACGCGCCCGTCGGATAAGACAAGGCGAGATTGTGTTGAATTTTTCATTTCCGCGCAGATCTTGATTTAAGAGAATGTAGAGACTCGCAGAGCTGATTCCTGCATCGCGGAGATCACATTACTTCTTTTCTGACCGTGCAAAATTCATTTTGTGTTACAGCAACACTCTCGGCAGGAGCAGTATCCAGAGCAGGTACAGAACCTGAGACATCCGCGGAACTAGAAACATGATCCGGAGTTCGCTGCCAGCAGCAGTGATGGTAGTATATATCCCTAGAAAAGCGCGAAGAATCAGTTAGTGCTGTGTGAAAGCTAAGCGCATCGCAGAAACAGCTCGTGAACCCGGGAAAGAACGAAAACAGATGCGAACAATCGCCGGAGTCGATGGCAGAGACACTTTCTAAGCCGGAAAAGTGACATGGAGTGGCGCGGAGCGTGATTAAAGTTACATAAGCTGTCTCTCCTTTCTGAAGAAGAAAAGGTCGGGAGTATATTAGGCTATTGCTGATGGGAAGTGAAAATTTCGTTTTCACTTATGGCCAGGACATTCTATTTTATATTCAATTACGCAAGGGCATTACATCTATAATTTGTACATAATGCAATACAAGACTTGTTGAATCACAGCTGGGAGACAAATCAAGGTTTCCTTGTTTGAAAAAAGTAGATTTATAATCAATTTGTAGATAACAGCATCATTCTACTATTTTATTGAAGCTCTATCATGTTACGTAAGGTTATTGACAGTCTCGAGTGTCATCTGTACAGATAGGGGGAAATAAAAGCGTCAACTCTCAATTCGACGAAGAATACACTAAAAGTAGACACAGAAACCCTATGATTTTACTAGAATTTCGATCAAAATTCCGCTTGTATTTCTGCTGATACTTTAACATTTGCTATTGGACACAGCACAAGTTGACACTTTAATTCATCCCTATCTGTACGTAAGTAGCGATGACAAACAAAACTGTTTCGTTAGCAGAATTTATTCGACAAATGTGACACCTATAGTTTTGTTTGGTTCGACAGATCAGCAGTCTGAAACAATTTTTTGCAATGGTTCGCCCTATTAACGATATCCGAACAAAACTAAACCAATGAAATACAGCTTCTACTCTCTCTATTAAATGGTTCATTCGACCAAGTCTCTAATTTATAACTAATTTTATTCTTCCAATTGCTCGACACCAACGAACTTAATATTTTATTGGATAGAAAGCTTCGACTAAGTAACCTCTCTTGTTAGCACATTACTCAATGAGGAATTAGAGGAATACGATCCTGTCATAACAAAAGACTGAAATTGTTAGAAATTGAGACTTTCAATTCAATTTCGAATTAGAATAGTAATATTATACAGCCAATAGGATATGGCGCGCACTCTGAAAGAGAATATGCGGCTATTTCGCTATTTACGGTCTTAAGTGAAAAATTCGTTTCTAGCCATCAGAATCCGTTTGAAGAAAGGTCTTCCGTTTACTCCGTAAATACTCTCTTTCTATGTGGCGCTGGGCCGAGATTGTGGACAGCAACTCTATCCATTTGTGTGTATGCCAAAATCCAGATGAAGAAATATAGGTAGCTAAGTATTTGAGAAATCGTAAAAATACGATTACTGCTGAAAAGTACAAACGTATAGTTTAACCAAAACGATATCTTTCACTGTTCCTAATTTAGTTGAAATGGGAAGACAGTAGGCGATAATCGCACTTTGACATATTTACCGTTAAGTGAATCAGTCAGTTCCCAATAACTCAGGCCCTTCTGAATCGACTCTAAATTCTGTTCAAATGACTCTAACCAATGCATACTGTATTTTCAAGGTCGTACATTGAACTGTATCGTAACGTGAACAAAATGAGAAGAAAATTTGAAAATCGCCAAATAGTCCATTAAGTTCTCCAGCTATTAACATACACACTTAACAAAAGTACACTAAACCGTGTATGTAGTGCCCCACATCATAATATTGTAGGCAGAGGGGTCGGAGAAATGTATGAGAGACTGCAATACTCACGTAACATCTATCAGATTTCGCAGAGAGTTGCACTTGTCTATTTTCAGTAACTGTATAACATTGTAGTGCCGCCACAATCCTCAATTTGACGATGCCTATTAGGCTTCGAAAGATTGTTGCTGCCAAAGTCGAGTGCAAGAAAGTCATAGAATGGATGATTCAGCACGTTGCTGTTTCTGTATTAGATCACAACATTGGTTCAATTGCTGTCAATCAGATCCCTTCAATATTTCCAAACCGATTGAATGATTCTAACTTGAAAACTGCCCGCAGAAGAAAGACGATAAGATGGTGGCATAGTCGACACTCATTTATCGGCAAATTGCTTACGCCAGCAAATACTCGCACATACATTTCATCTCCAAATGTTGAGATAATCCGAATAGATTTCCTATCGATACTATGTCTTGTGGAGGTCCTAATCGTAAACCATAAGAATTGTTTGTGTGCAATTTTCTGGATAAAGAATTTGAATGGTTGACTCAGTTTGAGATCAAAATTAAAACATCTGTGCTCCAAGATACTCCGAGAGAGGCTTTAGAACATGATGAATCTCCTGCAATTGGTAATATAGTTGAACTTGACTTGGGAAATACATAAAGAAAATTAGTCTCATCTGCATTCATTGAAAGGTGTTGAGAATACTCAAGCATGTCAATCTTCTAACGAGCAACAGCAAAGCAAAAACTACAGAATATAACTTCAAAACTTGCCGCCGAATGCAACGGAAAAGTTCAGCCATTAGGCTCGTTCATTATCTCTGAATTCAAGCGAATCTGGATTCAAGAGTGGGTTAAAGGGAAAGGTCGGCGAATAGAAAATAGTGAGTATAGTGTAGCATCAGTTAAGCTATTGTACCCACACCACTATTGGTATATGTCACTGGATGTAAATATAGCTCCGCAAATCAACGTTTTGGCAACCAAAAATAGTCTATTTTATCCGAGAAAGGCTATGATGCGCCGCGGCTCATCGTTTGATACTGACGGTGTTTGATCCAAACTTGCAACATATTTTAGCGGCCTATCTAGAGAACTTCGCTGGACAATTACCTTAACCCGTGAAGGATTAATTAGCTCAAACTAATTTTTTAGAACGTTAATCAGTTGTTTAGTATCAGTAATCCTCAAGACTTGGGACAATAAGGGTCGTTCCAAACACTCCAACTATACAAGCATGGAAATGTATGGCCAATTCTATTAGCTACATTCTTTTCACCGTAACAGTGTGTGACACCCATAAAAAAACCTCCTTTTCTGTACCAGACGAAACGATCTAGACAAATAGGATTTATCCAAGTCAATATTTGAATGGAAGATTAACTAGCTAAGAGGACCCTGGTTTTTTAAGCGTGACGGCACTATTTTGTTCCACCACATGATTCAAACTTTTCTAATTACGGAACGAAAGGTTTTGAAAAGTGTAATGGGACACTGATTATAGGTACTAAGTGAAAAAAGGTGTCCCAAAGTGATCGTGGTGCTGAATGAATTGTGTGAAATGGTGGGCGGGACGACAGAGAGTGGGTAAGTTGAGATGAGCTCACGACAAGATCAGCCACACCTAATCAGCAGAAAGAAGAAGGAGCAGAAAATGGTGTTGGCACTACTCAGTGCTGATGATGCGACGGTGACGTTGTAGTGACAATTTCGGAAGGGAGAGACCGGTGAAGCAGACGACAACTGGATAATGAATGAGATGAAACTACGCGAGAGGGCAAACGCAGATGAGTATCGAGCGTTCAATGAGCTGTGTGGAGATGCGAGAGCGTTCAACCTTAGATGTTTGCTACTTGCTTCGATACAAACAGGAGCTTGCACGGCACGATTTGATAGCTCGTTTGCGGAGTATCTGAATATGTTCAAAATACCGAACACAAGAGAAGGAATTCAAGAAATTATACAAAAAAACAGAAGTGTTGAAGCTGATTCGAGAATTCCGGAGGTCGATTCGAGAATTTTCAGAAAAACCGCAGTCTGTATAGTGAACGATGGGGATGTCAGGGTCAGGCGGTGTTGGAAAAGCGATGGTATTAGGGATATTAGCACGATTAAAATTGGAAAAACACATTGCAACGCATCTACTATGGCATATAACTCTGTCCGATGAGTATTACAAATCCAATCAATTTTAAAAACGCACCTTCAAAACGGTATTCTCACGAATAGAACAGAAAGATTTCGGTGCCGCTTTAGTATGTACCCTTTATTCAAAACAGATAATCATACACCCTCAAATAAAACGTCATATCTCGAAGGAATAGTGGGAATAGGTTGGAATAGGGGCATGAAGAATGAAGGGAATAAGGAAATCGGCATTATATTTGATTTTTTCAACGTGTTCTGAGTGAAAGACACATAATACTGCGATACTAGATTTTTGTCTAAATTATGTTCAATATTTGCATATAAGGTACCGCTTGTCATTCAGTTGTGCATACTGTTCGTGACATCAGGTTTAACTTCTAGAATTTCGAATTCTTGGGATTGTTTTCTGCAATATGTTTTTTGAATTTGTGGCAGGCAATATCATACTTCAGAATTAGTGTCCGCATTTTTACAATGAGTAATCGAGATTAGAATCAATCTATATTTCGTTTTCAATCAATTTGGAGGAGCTGTGCTACCTCGTATATTGCAAAAATGTTCCACTTCGGAAAATTTGGTTATTCCACATCCAAACTCCGTGACGTCACCCTTCAATTAGCCCTTCAATTTCTTTGTTTTGTCGAAGGTGTTCAATTGATTTAGTCACACTATTAAACGCAGCCTAGTTTTTGCATGATTTTCCTACTTGTCATAACTTTGTATATTCCACATTATTTTTCGGAGGGCTCGCTGTTCGTGTAATGATAGTAGCATTCAATCACGATTCGCTAACAGAGCGACTACCTGTCATTGGAAATGTTGAAGCAGATATGTAAATTAAATGTTCAGGGTTCTTTGGAACGATTTTTCTTGTATGGGCGTGGTGTTGTGCAGTGAGACAGACTTCTTATTGGCCTGCACACATTTGATCCGTCATAGTAGAAAAATTGAACACCCAACATTTCTTCGATTTCGTTTCTTGCCACTCTTTCTGTTTTACCTAGACAATCTCGAAATTGTCCAACACAAACAAGAAGTCTGCCACCGAAACGAAAACACGACTTATGTTTGCAACTGCGGCCTTTACCTATTGAAGAAGCTACCTCGTCCTCTGCCTCTCCACGTTATCGCCCGACCACGTACTGTTCCTCTCCCTCGTCCTAGACCTCTTCCCCTTCCACTCGTTCGACTTTGTCCGCCATCTTCAATGTCCATTGCATCCCGATTCCCAGGATGAGGGGGTTTCGGTATTTCCCTTTCCAGTCCAGCTCGTGCCAATGCATCCGTGTAGCCCGCGTCGCACCAGATACAACCCACAAAAACTGGTGAGGTACCAGGCGCCATTCGCCCTCGCTTCCATTCAAGCCGAATATTTCTCGAGCTGCATCGCGCGCATACACCATCCGCCGCCGCCCATGACTGCAGTACGTCCTTCGGAAACCAATAGACGAAACTACAATCACGTCCTTTCTCACATGATATAAACGGGCTGCCCGTCTTTCGTGCTTCCCTAAGCCGGCAATCCGACCCACACTTCGGGCATTTGCATATCGACGATCTATCTCCACCCGAATTCGCGCATGTCGGATGTGCACACATGAAGCATCGAAAATCGTTCGTCTTCCCCTCAGGATTCAATTCCTTCGAATCAGGCGGCTTGTTCACACAGTGAGGACAAAGTGTATGCGACGTTTTCTTCGTAGTGTTTGTGAATTCCAAGCTTTGAAATCCACATATTGGGCAGTGCACATTATGTCTGGCAATGTTTCCAAATCTCGGCAACTTGTGCGACTTGTCACACGACCGACAGTGTAACATTCTGCCTGCTCCATCACCTCCACTCGCATGCCCACGTCTTCTTCCTCGCCCTCTCCCCGTACCACCACCACTGGTACCCCCATTTGGGTCACCTTTCAAGTCCATCATCCCATGGCACACCCCACATTCTGATAAGTTTGGAATCAGCGTACTCCATGTGCTTGCAGACGCCTCCTGAAATCGATTTTGAAACTCATTCCTCAACGTTTCCGTGTTCCCTCGCAACTGGTCAAACTTCGACCGATAGTCTTGTAGCGCACTTTCCAATACCGTCGTAGCATTCGCCTGACCACTCGATATTCGTTTCAAGTCACGTTCCTGATCTGCTCTCATGTGCGGACGTGCAAGATGTAGCTGGCATCGCTCGTGGGCCGTGACAAGGGAAATACCAATTTCGCTAGGAGAGAATCTTCCCGCATTCTTGATTACATAATTACGTTCCTGAACTTTCTTGATGTGTTCTGCGATAGTTGCGTCGGTTCCAATTCCATAATGGTCCATGAGAGAGATAAGGTCCGACTCTGACAATAATGGCGGCGGCTGTGTCATCGACTTTCTCAAAATCAAGGATTCATATGGCAGTGTCGCTCCCTGACTCAATAACGCGACCGGCATTTCACGTTCCGACCACTTCTCAAACGAATGCATAACTTCCAACCATCCCCGATGCTCCACAATAAGTCCACGAGCAGTGAAGTACTCCGCTTCCCCAACTCTCACCTGCACAGTCGTTTCCGAGCCTCGCGCATCGACCGAACAACACGCCAAAAACCGCTTCGTAATATACATGTACAACTTCTGATGATCTTCGGAGTCGAACTGAGGCGGTGCGGATTCCGTTGGATGAATCGGGGGATGCGCACCATCATCTTTGTTGCCATTTCGAGGCCACCCGAAAGTAACAATGTCTTCTTGCGTTGGCGGTGTGAGAAGTCGCGACGCGAACCCTCCCCACTCCGGATGGCTTGTTTGCTTCACTATGAAACTCTTCAAGTCGTATGTGTGTCCAAACTTGTCTGTCTCCGTACGAGGATAACTGATAAGTCCCTTGGTGTACAAAGATTCCGCGATTTCCATCACACGGTCAGAACTCATGCGGAGGGAACGAGACGCAGATTTCTGCAAGTCGACTGTCGCCAACGGCAACGGTCGCCAACGACTCTTGTTCTTCCGCTCGACTCGCTCGACATGTACTACGCTCCCTTCCGCTTCCGCCTGCTCTACAACCAGCTCATATAACAAATTCGCCGTGTACTCATCAAATATATGTTTCCTCTTCCAGTCGAACGGTACTGGCGTTCCAACCAACTTCAGATCGAACACCCAGAAGGGCCGTCGCACAAATTGCTGGATGGTCAACCATCTATCGACCACCAGTCCGAGCGTAGGAAACTGGCACGGACCGTAGGAAACAATGGAGCGCGACCCACCGGAACGTGCAGCCGACCCAAGATTGAAAGCTTCCAACGTCGTCGTCAGAAATCTGGTATACGCGCTACCAGCGCGCAGGTCTATTTCTTGTCGGGTACAGACCATGGCCGCAATCTTTTCGTTCAACACGTCGAGATGATTAATCGCGCGCAACAGGTCGCCCCTCGTCATCGCCGAGAACCTCGCACGCTTCACCACGAGCGACGCACGCGCCGCCACACAGACGTCGCGCACATCAGCGGCAATCTTCTCGCCCTCGCTGTCACAATCCAGCCAGAGCACCAGCCAGTCCGCGCGACGCGCCTCCTGCTGCAACGTGCGACGCAGCGGCTCCTTATCGTCCATTACGGCCCACTCGACGCGAGTTGCATTGCGGTCCAGCAGTATCGCGGGGTCGCACGAGCCCCACTTCCGATACCGCTGCTCGAAGTCGCTGCCCTTCAGATGGCCCGTCACCGAGGTGAACACCATGTGCGCGGGCGCCGCTTCCAGCTGCATGTCGAATTCATAGATGCGGTTGTACGGGCTGAAGCCCTGGCGATTCGACACCTGAGTGCTGCGCCCGAGGATGCCCACGATCTCCTTCGCCGCCGACGGTTTCTCTGCGACGTTCAACACACGCCGTACCATGCGATGACCTGCAAGTGTACAGGGTTGCTCGGCAGGCCGGTGCTACGAGTGGAAACGGGCAATTTCCGCGGCCCAAAAAACTAACCGAGGACGCACCCGGTGCAGTAATGTTTGTCTCTAGTCCTACCGTAATTGCTGAGAGTTCGTGTGACGGGGTCGGGTAGACGAGCCGGTAAACAGTAACGGGGGTAGTGATTTTAGTGGTAATGAGCGACTTAAGCGTGTGTTAAGTCTCCTCGTCCATGCTCGGACGGTGTTGAGATCGCGATAGGCAGTGTGCCATTATTCTTGGGAAGCAGATGAAATTAGTAGGGCGTTTCATCGAAAGTAAGCACGTGGCCGAGCTCGCCGTCGTCGTCGAGCACGGCGAGGGTGGGAGGATTCCAAAATCCGCCGGCCTCCATCTCCTCGTCGGTGAGGGGCGATGTGGGCGGTAGCGATTCCAGCGCGAGCGCGGGTATCAACTCGTTCACCGCGGGTGTTTCGAAAAGGTAGTTGATATCGTTGCTTGTGCATTCGTCCAGTCGCGTGCGCTTCATGGGCGTGGACTTCTCGAGCAGCTCCTCCATGGCCTTCGTTCTTCTGTACACGGGCTGCGGGATAACGGGGGGCTGGTCGCCTTGGAACATGGCGGTGGTCTTCTTCTTGCGTTGTGCATGGTGTACCGGGCAAATCCCTGAACGAGTAATAATGGTGTTTTGGCAACGAGTGCCCTTCTTAGTTAACGCGCCACAGACGGGCTTCGGTTTCTCGATGGATTTTACGGGCGCTAGTTGGGGTACCGTCGGCGCTGGCGCGGTGGGCCTTGTCGTCTTCTCTGAGCAAGGAGAAGGAGAGGACGACGTTATCGGCATTGCGAGTGCGCGACGGCAAGTGCTTCTCTGCGGGGTAGGCGTGGGTCAGCGGAAGAAGCACAATCAGGGCAGCGCGAGAAACTCGAATCAGCGGGACTGTAGCCGGATAACTTTGCTGTGCACAGCTATCGATCGATGCGGAGAAATGGGTTTGTGTTAGTTTTAAATTTGAACGTGATCTTAATTTCAATTTCATTGGTCCACATCACAGCGGACTGTTCTGAACACTTACATAATGCTACCAAAATCAACAACCCAACCCGATACTGTTCGGCTGTGCTGTACGTTACGCAATTAAATCTAGAGGTAAGGATCCCAGTTCAAAAAAGTAAGGAACAGACGATTTAGTACAGTGAGAATGTAGGAGCAGGTGCCACCACTACAAGCTCTTGATAATCTTGCCCTTCTTCCTGTCGAGTTCGAAACTTCTCTGCCGGAACATGGCGCTCTTGTAGAACGCTTCGCACGAATACACATTCATTTCGCGTGCCCTCGCTTCGAAATCCTCGAGATCCACTTCCACCTTGTTCACGCCACTCTCCATGGTGGCGTGGTAGTCCCTCACAAGTCCGCTCAGCACATAGAACAACAAGTCATTGTCGTCGCGTCTGTACGCGATGTACTTGTGGAAGCGTCTTCGGAGTTGCTTCATCAGCGAATACTTCTGGCTCGCGAAGAACGACTCCAGCATGACCGCGATGGCCTGGTTGATGTCGTCCTCTCGCACATGTTCACGCAGGTGCAGCCGCGCGTTGGCCTCCGCAAGACGTACGATACTTTCCAAATGACGCAACGCGATGGGCATTCCGCCGCTATTGAGACTTTCCTTACGAAGATCGATGTACAGACTTGAGATTTTCTCCTTATCGATGTTCGCCAATTTCGGATGCACTGTTTTCCGTGCGTACTGGATGTACTTACGTAACATTCTCTGCGGGATGATTTGCACGCCACTGTCCGACATCTCGCCGATATCCGCCTTCTGTCCTTCGGTATCTCCTTCACCCTCGCCTTCCTCAAAGTCCATCATTCCTTCGCCTTCGCGCAGTTGTGGGTGACTGCGCATATGCGAATCTACGACGAATTTCGCTAAGGTCTCGTCGTTGGTGGCATCGACTGTGTCACGCACCACGCACAACACATCGAAACGAGACAGAATGGGCTCGGTCAAGTCAACGTTGTCGAAGAAGGAAAGACTGGGGTCATATCGGCCCTTGACGGGATTCGCGGCTGCGAACACCGAACATCGGGCTTGCAATGTGGTGACGATACCGGCTTTTGAGATGGAAATACTCTGCTGTTCCATGGCTTCGTGGATAGCCGTTCGGTCGTACTCATTCATCTTGTCGAACTCATCAATTAAACAGACACCTTGGTCCGCTAAGCAAAGCGCACCGCCTTCGAGCGTCCACTCTCTCGTCACCGGGTCACGTTGCACAATGGCGGTAAGACCCACAGCAGAAGCACCCTTACCAGTAGCATAAACCGCACGGTGGGCAGTTTTCTCAATGTACTTGAGGAACTGTGACTTGGCCGTACCGGGATCTCCCATCATTAGGATATTGATATCACCACGAATTCGATGCCTCTCTCCGACATCCTTGGGTCGACCGCCGAAGAGGGCCAGTGCCATGGCACGCTTGATGTTGGGATGCCCGTAAATCGACGGTGCAATACTGGCAAAGATGCGTTCGGAGATGCGAGGGTCCTTCGACATTTTCGTGATTTGTGCAATGTCATCTTCGGTAAGTTCCAAATCTGCACGGGCTTCTTCCACCTTGCGCACATAGTTCGCCTCGATAACGGTAGAAAACACTGGGAAGCCTTGCATGATGTTGATGCTAGGGTCAACTTCGTGACGGTAGATGCCCGTCACCTCAATTTCATCACCTGGTTTGCAATTATCGATGAGATCGTTAAGGAAGATAACCTCCTTGTAGCGCGGCAACCGTCCGGCTGGGACGGTGCCCGGGCTTTCCTGAAGGTTAATCTTCTGGTAGTTACCAAACAGCGTCTGTTCGGAATTGACAGCGAATGGCCCTCGCGACCCACATTCCGGACAAAGCGTGACGGATTTTTCCGGTTTCGATGACGAAGTAGCGTTCGGCGCCAAGATTGCCTTGCAATTCAGACAGTCGAGCTTCACCATTCGTAGACTCGGGAACACACCCGAGCGGCGAGTCACAACACCAGATACTTTGATAAGAGTGTTGAGGTGAATGTGGCGAATATCACGGAGCTTGTCTCCCACGGGAAGGTCGCTGATACGAACAAAAATTTCGGGATGGATGAGACCATACTCGGGGAAAATAGAGAGGGTGATATCAGTCGCAGCCTCATTGAAGATTTCAAGGATTTGGGTGGGACAATCGGCTAGCCAAATGCCAAGAGTTGTATTCGTCAAGGAAATGTGACTGTAGCACACAACAAGGCTTTGACCATTTGCCGCAGCCATCGCGCGAATGCGGTCCATATACATGAGAGCCTGCGTTTTCTCGTCAGTGAAAGAACGAAGCAGTGAAGTAAACCGACGATAGACTTCGCGACGGACGGCAGTATCACGAGTAAGTTCACCGACGTCTCGTCCCTCAAGTGTTTCGAGGTCTACCGGGCCCTCACCTCCGGTCATGTCTTCATCCATGGGTCCATATCCAATTGAGGGAGTTGCTCCCATGCCCATGCCTTGCGAAACAGACATAGGGGTTCCGTTGGCAGGGGTGGCACCATCACCACCGGCAGCGGCGCGCTGGGAGCGATGGCGTTCCAAAATGCGGCGGCGACGGCGGCTAGCACCAAAGGCGGCATCTTCGTCTTCATCGGAATCTTCGTTGTTCATTCCACCAAGTCGGCGTCGCTGGTTGGGGCGGTCGCGGTTTTCGCGACGGTCACGTTCACGAAGTTCGCGTTCCGCTTGACGACGAGCACCGACACTCATTTGCGAGATGTCATCTCGTTCCGCTTCTTGATCCACATCGTATCGATCAAGCTGTTCAATAGGACGATAATCATTAATCATGTCTTCGCCCATAAGGTCTTCGCCTTCCTCCTCCTCATCTTCGACCGGCTGCACATTGTCGCCGTCGACAACCATTGCGTTGACATCGGGGTCCACCTCGTCGGCCTCGTCACCATCGTCCTCGTCGTCCGCACCGAATCCGACGCCTGGGGTGAAGGGCGTGTGTGGGGTGTGCGGGGTATGTGGTGTCATTGGCACATCGCCATTCTCTTGTGGTGGCGCGGGCGGCGGGTTCGACGCCTCGGCCGACGTAGATACCGCCTGCGGATCATCTGTTTCCTGGGACTGGGGGTTGTGGCTTGAAGACATTGTGGTGGTTCTTCTGCGCTGCGTAACACGTTGGCCCCGAAGCGTACACAGATGAGTATTACTGCGACTTGGACTTCTGGCGGGTGAAATGCTTGTTGGTTCAAATTTGTGAACTGGAAGGGTTTTGAATTGAGAAGTATTACTTTCTGCATTCCCGCCAAATTGTAACAGTTGCTTTTTCTATAGTGCAGTGCCGCACCAGTTGATAATGCATTGTGTATGTACAAAAAATGATCTATTTTATAATGCACTAGTAATGCAATTAAAGATACTATAAAGATCAGTGGAATAGTCGGCTGAGTCCGAAGATCAGTATCAACCACAGTTCCCCTGAAGTTAGGTGAATTTCCCTTTTCTTGAATTTTTAGCCTCGGATTAATTTAAGCGAATACTTTCTTCTTATAATCATTTTTCGATGAATTGAAGAAAACTATGTTTGGTTCTCGGCTCATACTTTCGCTAGCTGAACCCTGCTGCTATAAAAATTCACTTCCCGGCGGATATGATTTTTTATATTTGTGTTCCAATGATTTTCCGAATAACTTATCTTCAAGTTCTTCATTTGAATAAAGATTTTGATGAGAATCATATTCCACTGCAAAATTAACTTCAAATTTTTCGAGCTCAATTGGCTAAGCGTTATGGAGAACAGCATTATTAAATACTTCATCTGCTGCAGCTGCAAGGTACACAAGAATTTCTGAAATTTCCTACCTTGAGAAAGTTGTTTCCTAACTCCATCCAGAATCCCATGTCATGCGCTTGATTTGTTCGGGATATTCGTTATGAAATGCTAGATGCCTGGTTGAATTGCAATCAATACATTTCAGTACTCTGTCATTTCGAGTCCCATTTCCTCTTTCGATATCGCCACATTTCGAAGGCTATTTCTTTGGGTTAATTCCGAGTCGCCGATCAGCGAAGTATTCGTCAAACATTTGTTCATTGGTATTTTAGTGAGATTCCAGATCATCAAAATCAACATCATTGCGGTAGATAATCGATTTATTTGTTTGAGCGTTAAAATTATCTTCAAGTTGTGCCGCTGTCAAGATAGAAAGGTTTAGCTTATCAAAATTGGTATTATTATCCGACAATAATGCTAAATGAGCTGTTTTTGCAAGTACTATATCCTGAATAGCGGATCAGAGGTATTGAAGCAAGTACATATCAGACCTCTATTCTTCTGGTAAATCCTTCACTAATTTTAAGATAGTATTCACGGTTCATATTACAGCGCGGCTGTTCTTGGTAGTCGGGTCACCAGAGTCTTTTGCAATAAGTTCTTTTCATAATGACATAGAATTCAAAGTCGATCGAATACGTGCATAGGTAATCTCTGAACAGTATTTAGATTCTTTCAAACTTAAAAATCTTGCCAGGTTGAGTTAGAACTTTTCTTATAATTATCCCAAAACATTTTTGGTTCTGGCCCCAATGCCCATCGAAGGAGCTGGAAGAGAATCTCATGGCGTGTACTATCATGAGTTTCGGCCAATTCTAAGAAGTTATTCAAATGGATAGACCTAGAACGACTATCATTTTCTGTGCACTGTGAGCTGTCGTTCTCAAACTTTTTCAAAATAGTTTTCGCTGATTCCTTCTTATTTCTTGACTGAAAATCATTTGAATAATTTTTCTCATTATTAGATTCTTGATTTCACCTAAATTACTTTCGTTTCCTTGGATTCATCCTGAGAAGAACTGCCGGCCAAACGGATGTCTAACGTCATTTGATCCAGAATATGACCTTCCGAAAGAATTTCTTATATTATGCTCGATGACTTCGTCACCATTTTCCTCATCAGTATCTGTCTCGATATTTTTAGGAACTTGAGAAGCAGTTAAAGGTTCTTTTTTTGGAAAATTCTCAGAATCTAGCGCTGACTTTTCCCCTTCAGATTGATAGTGCAGTGCAGTTTTTTGTCATTTTTTGAGGTAGGAGAAATTTCAAGCTTAGAAAATAATTCTTTTGCCTTATCAAACATTTCAATTTGGAAATCACTCGACAGTCAGCAACCTTGTAGACATAAATCAATTACGCAAGTCGAAAATTTGCGACCTAGAAATCAATCAAAATACTAGACTATTTCGGCGCTCCTACAGAAACGGTTTGCACGGCAAAACCGCAAACAGATGATGCTATTTATATCTTGCCACTCACCACTCTGGCGCGCCACACCACGCACATCTCCACGGAAGCCGTCTTCAGTCTCTGTCTGACCTAGGGCGCCATGGACATCGTGGATGCTGCGTTTTCAGGGGCGGCAGAGCAAGGCTGAAATAGTGGCTGCATGAATGAGTGTTAGTCGCACATGTGCGATAAGGGCACAACGTCTATTATCTAAAAAAAGTTGGCGTATCGTCATGTAAAAAAACGCTTATTTCTTTTCTTTTTTGCTTACTTTTCGCAACTCACCTTTATCAATAACTATTTCATAAATTCTAGCTTACGATTGATAGTTTTCTCTAGCCTTCATGATCTAGTGGCAAGTACTTTCTAACTTCGTAAACGGGCTCTAACAAAAAAATTTTAATAATTATGCGAGTTGCTCGTTCCTTGCAAGTTTCTTTACAATATGTTTACACCGTTTTATCCTGATACTTGGCTCGTTACCAGAAGTTTTTAGTTTAGGGGCATAGCATCGTCGGACCCGTAGCGTTACATGCGATTGGGCTGTACTGATCTCCATATAGTGGGCTCCAGTTATTCGAGAAAGTCTTTCTTAGTTATTTGCGCTACTTATTTGTATAATATGAAAATCTTTTGAACAAAGGAACAGCCTTATACGCCTCCGCAAACAAAAACATCGCAGTTTCGTTTAACAGATTGTTAGTGTAAATAATGTGAACCTCTGTTCTCGAAGACAGAACCTAGCCCATTAGCTTTCGTTTTTTCATTGAAATTTTGGAAAAGAAGATTTATTGCAACCGTGTTGTATTTCCTCTACGGGCTCCGGATTTCTCAGCAAAATAACACTGAAAGGTAAAGATAATCCGGAAAAAATACTGTGCATAGCACGAGCAAAAATTCAGTATTGCAATCTTGATAAGTTTAGTTCACAGTGAATAAAAAGTCACGATGATTGTATTGCAGATGGCCGGGTCTACGTAGACCGTAGAAAAACACTTTGCCCTCCATCTTTATTGGTTTCCAATTTCATGATTCGACTCCTCTCCATCACTTCTTTTGTCTGTTACCGTAATGCGTTCGCGTATAACCGAAGCTTCATCTCCCCTTCATTGCTTATCATATACCTCAGCCAAGGTAAACAGTACGCCCATGATGTGTGGATGCAGTGAATTTCGAACATGCAAAATTCGAAGCATATCAAGACTCTGCTCCAGAAATTTGGCTGCCTCATTCCGATTCTTTTGCAAGTGATACACTGATCCAATATTCCAAAGCGATACCGCGGTGTCGGGCTGAGGCTTCTCAAGGCCGTGAATCGTTCGTCTCATTGCAAGGCTCTCATCGTGTTTCTCCAGCGCTTTCTTCAGTTCACCCATTCCCTCATACACATTTCCGAGATTGTTGAGAGATGTTGCGATGTCAGGATGGGGCTTTTCATGCCCATGGATCACTCGTCTCATTTCCAGGCTCTCTTCATGTTTCTCCAGCGCTTTCTCCAGTTCACCCATTCTTTTATACAGATTTCCGAGATTGTTGAGAGATCCTGCGATGTCAGGATGCGGTTTCTCATGCCCGTGGATCGCACGTCTCATTGCAAGGCTCTGCTCGTGTTTCTCCAGCGCTTTCTTCAGTTCACCCATTCCCTCGTACACATTTCCGAGATTATTGAGAGATGTTGCGATGTCAGGATGCGGCTTCTCGTGCCCGTGGATCACTCGTCTCATTTCCAGGCTCTCTTCATGTTTCTCCAGCGCTTTCTCCAGTTCACCCATGCTCTTATACACATTTCCGAGATTGTTGAGAGATCCTGCGATATTATGGTGCGGCCTCTTGCGTCCATGGGTTGCTCGTTCCATTGCAAGGCTCTGTTCGAGTTCAGAAGCTGCCCTGTTTAGGTTCCCAGTCTCCATGACTGCTGCACCCAATCCACGGTATACTCTGGCGATACGACCTTTCACTTCTTTTGCTTGGTTTCGATGATACCACATATCCTTAAAACGTTCAACAAAGCCTCTCTTTCGGTTCGTGTCGAGTTGTTGCTGCAAAATTGCTAGCAGATGTTCCCGTACCTCAATTTCTTCATCCCACTTCCCCATAAACTCCATCATCCTGCTGCTATACCAATGGATATCTTCTACCTCTGAAACATGCTGCATCTCACTGACCTGCCTCTGAAGCGTATGATGTTGTACTAGTGCTAGACAGTGTGTTGCAAATTCGCAATGATTGTTTTCGAATACATCGGGCAACTCAGAGAATGAATTGCCCTCCTCTTCGATTTCAATTCTCACACAGTCATGTACTGCGGGCAACGCGAGACTGTACACTTGATTCCACACTGCTGAGCCACGTACCATGCCGCCCAGAATAAATCGCCGCACAAGCCCATGCATCCTATACATAGCCCTTTCATTTCCGACCTTTTCATCGCACCAAATCAGTGACGAACCATGCATCAACTCTTTCACGATAACGTTTCGAAACATTCCCTGCACACTACTACCTCCATCAGCTGCGACTGCTTTCAAGATTCCGTTCACTATCGCTTCCCCAATACATCCCTGTCCTAGAATTGCCATTGCTCGCAGTGCGGTGCACGCTGTCCCTGATAACTTCTGCACGCTGATTTTCCACGTGGTCCAAATCGACCTCTGTGATTTCCGTATTGATTTCAGCTCCTCCGTCTTATTCATAACATCTTCCCAGTCCTCGCTCGCACTCTCGAACAAATTCAGGTAATCTGCAAATGAATAATTGAACTGCGCAATGAAGGACCCTGCCTGAACAATTGCAAGTGGCAGGCCTCCAAGCCCATGCCCATCATCATCTCCACGCAGCTTCTTCAGCACACAATACTCAGCTTGGTGGACGCTTTTCAGTTCGTTGATCTCGGACATTACTTTGCAATCGTCTGCGTCATTCCATTCTATTTTCCGAATTTGTCGCCACAGCGCAACCATCGCATCCTCTGCGCAAAGTGGCTCCAGAGTCAGTTTCTGTTCACTCTTCATTCGGTCCCATATGTGAGGCTGACCTTGACGCGATGTGACAACAATCCACCCATTGCCTCGCGATGGTACCGCTATCCCACACACTTCATTAAGTATACCACTCACTCTGCTATCGTCTGCATTATCCAAGCATAAAAGCCACCGTCCTTGCCTCTCATCTAGCCCTTGTTTCAACTCTGCGATTACCAAGTTTGCATTTCGACGTTCTTCTTCGCTCATTTTTCTTCGTGTGAGTTTCTCGGCCAGTCTCGCAAGCGAACCAATTACATCTCTCAAATTTCCGTCTACGGTCAGCCAGAATACTCCTCCTGGCTCATGCTGGTCCTGCTCTGCTTGATCCGCGAACGCGACCATCAATTCTGTCTTTCCGACTCCTCCATACTGGGTGACCACCGCACTTCCCTGCTTTTCTAACATGTCCTTAAGAGTCTTCAGTTCCTTCTTTCGTCCCGAAAAGAACGCTGAAACTGGTGGCCGCACATGATGCCGACCATTGTTAGAATTTTCGCGGCCCTCCTGCAACAGGTTCACCTTTTCATCAACCGCACATATCCTTGACGTGTTACTCGCAGTTACTACCAGCGATTCCAATTCTTCGATTTTTCTCTCCACCTCCTTCACATCTTCTGCATTCATGATTTGACTGCCTCGCCCCCACAATAATTGGGTCTCTGCCAAATCCATCGTGCACACCGTTTCAGGGGTGGGACGCAGTATATTGATTTCATTACGTATTGCAATACCGACCAATTTTTACAGAATTGGGGACGCTAGTTAGAATTGCAATACGTATTGCTCATCACGGAGCAGGATCCGTCGTCATGTTAAACCTTCCTGGA